>WSSedL1CaDRAFT_10000037_pt1 | contig 74840 bp, 63 predicted proteins | sample WetSurSL1Cattail_FD_9464 | JGI IMG/M metagenome (IMG submission 9464)
TTTTTCAAGCAGAAGACGGCATACGAGATAAGCAGGGGAAATGGAAAAATAAATCATTGGTCGCAGCTAAAAACATACCGTGAGGTTATATGCATGCACTACACACACAGTAAGGGAGAAGGAATATATGAATAATTACAAATACGAGACACATGCTCATACAGCGGAAGTCAGCAAATGTGGGAGAATTATGGCAGCCGAACTTATTCAGGTTTATAAGGAATATGGATATAGCGGAATTTGCATAACGGACCATTTCCTTAATGGCAACACAACGGTTCCCGGAGAATTGCCCTGGGAAGAGCGGATTGAACTGTTTTGCCGGGGATATGAAAATGCGTATCAGGAAGGTAAAAGAATTGGAACAGATGTTTTTTTTGGATGGGAGTATTCTTACCAGGGAACAGATTTGCTGACATATGGTCTTAATAAGGAATGGCTGCTGGATCATTCTGAAGTAGTTCGGATTGATGTAAATGAATACTGCGATCTTGTACATAAGTATGGCGGGTTTATTGTTCATGCACATCCGTTTCGTGAGGCCGACTATATAGCCATGATCAGGCTATTGCCCCGAAAGGTGGATGCTGTTGAAATAGATAATGCATGCAGAACTGATTTTGAAAATAGATTGGCAGAGGAATATGCTGATAATTATAAACTATTGAAAACCGCAGGTTCCGACAATCATACCGGTAAGCTTAACAGATTCTCCGGATTACAGCTTTCAAGACCTTTAAAGAGTGTTGATGATATGATCAATGCCATAAAGGACGGTAAAGCAGATTTGTTTTCAGACTGATAGCAATGCTTGATTGCGATGGCCGGTTATTCTCCGGAGAGAGTTTGGCATTAAAATCAACCTTGCTCAGTCAAAAGTTTCAGATTTTACGGAAAGATTTGTACTTATAAGGTGTATACCCTGTATGCTTTTTAAAAGTTTTTATAAAATAGCCTGCATGTTCAAAGCCGCAGGCCAGGGATACTTCAAGTACACTGAGGTCTGTCTCTTTCAACATTTCGCAGGCATGATAGATTCTCTGTCGGTTGATATACTCAACAGGGGTTTTCCCGGTGAGTTCCTTGAAAAAACGGGTAAAATGGGATACGCTGTAACCGGACGCATGAGCAAGCTCTTCTACATGAAGGGAAGAAAGGCAGTTGGCATGGATGTATTTAATTACTTTCTCAAGCTTATCCGCAGTCTTTTTATTCTCAAAGTTATCTTCCATATGAAATAAACCACACTCAAAGATATGGGAAAAGATAAAGTATAATTGGGATTTAACCTTAAGTGTATAAGCAAAAGGTTTATCTACATAAATATGACAAAGTAATTTTACTGCTTCAATTACATCATTTTCAGCATCACTTCCAGCATTCCCAGCATCTTTCGGAGAAAATCTGCTGCTGATAACATACTTGGGGGATAGATACTCGCTGCAGATATCAACATCTGAAAAAAGTAATGATGGATGGAATACAACAGCATAAAAACCAAAATTGGCATTGTCTTCTGTTGAAATAGAATGAAGAGCATTTGCTTTTACAAAAGCACACTCGCCTTCCTTCAGTTCAAAGATATTTACACCGATCCGTATGCAGGCACTGCCTGAAGTGATATAGATCAATTCACATTCAGCATGCCAGTGATAGGATGCCATTGTGCCTGTGGCGCGATAGACTTCAATGGGAAATTCCCTTGTACCGTGGTGTGCCTTTTCTTTCAGATCATAATGATTCATTTCTGGACTCCAATCGTATAATAGTGCAATAATAGAGCACGATTATGTAAGATTTGCAGCCTGTATAGCAGTATATTATAACTATAGCATGAAAAGGAAAAAATGAAAGAGGAATAACTAAGAATAATTGATAGGGGTGATATGATGGGTGTATTAACAGTACAGGGAAATAAAATCCTGTTTCAAAAAAGAGATGAACTTGCTGTCATCGAACCATGGGGAACAGATGGCCTTCGGTTTAAAGCCTCCCCGAATGCGAGACTGACGGATGAAGACTGGAATCTGCTTCCACAGCCGGCAACAGAGTGTACAGCAGTAGTAGAAAATGACAAAGCAGTCATTACAAATGGCAAGATTTCAGCCGAAATGTTTTCCAGCGGCATGATAATATACTATAAGCATGGGTTGGAGATTCTTACTGAGCGTTCGGAGATGGCGTTTAATGGAAGATACAGGGAATATCGGTCTTTAGGTGCAGATAATCATCGCGCTACGGTAATATTCCAACCGAACGAACAGGAGCATTTTTACGGACTGGGACAGGAGCAGAATGATTGTTTTGATTTAAAAGGTTCATCAAGTCAGTTGATTCAAATGAATACGAAATCCTCCATTCCTTTTGTATATTCCTCAAGGGGCTACGGATTTTTATGGAACAATCCTGCCATCGGCCGCTGTGAGTTGACCAATAATCATTCCCTTTGGGAAGCAAACTCCACAAAACAGATCGATTACCTTGTGATTGCCGGTGATACTCCTGCAGAGATAATGGCTAAATATGCCGATCTGACAGGCCACGCACCTGTGTTTCCGTCATGGGCATCCGGCTTTTGGCAATGCAAATTAAGATATGAGGATCAGGAGGAACTGCTTACTGTCGCCAGAGAATATAAAAAGCGTGGTATTCCTATTTCCGCTATTATCATTGATTATTTTCATTGGACAGAGCAGGGCGAATGGAAAATGGATCCGAAATATTGGCCGGATCCTAAAAAGATGTGCGATGAATTAGAGGAAATGGGAATCAAACCTATTGTATCTATTTGGCCGACGATTAATCAGGCCAGTGAAAATTTTAAGCATATGGATGAACGGAACATGCTGTTAAGGACGGAAAGAGGGCAATACGGCATATTCCCGTTCTATGGACTGCAAACCTATTTTGATCCCAGCAATCCGGAAACCAGAGAATTTGTATGGTCAAAAGTATATGACAACTATTATAAGAATGGGATAAAAAGCTATTGGCTGGATCAGGCCGAGCCGGATATCCAGCCGGCCCATTTTGACAATATACGTTTTTCTAGAGGAAACGGCGAAGAAGTCGGGCTTATATATCCATATTACTATAGCCAGCTTTTCTATGAGGGACTTAAAAAAGTCGGGGAAACCGAGATTATTTCCCTAACCCGTGCAGCATGGATCGGAAGTCAGAAATTTGGTGCATTGGTGTGGTCCGGTGATCTACCCTCTACCTTTGAAGCCCTGCGCATGAGTGTGAAAACAGGATTGAATATGGCAATGTGCGGTATTCCCTGGTGGAACAGTGATATCGGTGGTTTCTGGGGAGCAGACATTGAAAGTGATTATTTCAAGGAATTGATTGTACGCTGGTTCCAATTTGGTGTCTTCTGCTCTGTTACCAGACTTCACGGTGCAAGAAAACGCACTCCCGGTCAGCCGGAGCGCAATCCTGGAGTTAAGGAAAAGAGCGGTGGAGATAATGAGATATGGAGCTTTGGTGAAAAAGCTTATCCAATTCTGAAAAAATTGATTGAGCTTCGCGAACGCCTGCGCCCCTATATCCACAAGTATATGGATATAGCCAGTAAAACAGGTGCACCTGTTATGAGGCCTATGTTCTTTGATTATCCGCAGGATGAAATATGCTACTCCCTTGGAGATCAATATATGTTCGGGGAGGATATCCTGTTTGCGCCAATTGTCAATCAAGGGCAGACGGACCGCAAGGTATATCTTCCTTCAGGTTCCTGGATTGATGTGAATGATAAGAAGGAGTATACAGGCAGCTGTTATGTGGATGTGCACGCTGAACTTGATCAATTTATTGCTTTTGTGAAAAAAGGAAGCGAATGCCTGGATTTATTTGTATGACATGGTACGCCGATCACCGCCCTAAAAAGGCCGATTGAATATCTGTCCTATATTATATTGATGTAAAGCATAGGTGAATTGCTGCAAAGAGGTCGGACCATTTCGGTTTTGCCTCTTTGTTTTAATTTTTCTTCCTTTTCCTGAGCATAGACGTGATTAATCGCGCACAATCATCCACGAGAACGTCGTGGTTAATAACGGGACTTTGACCGAAAGCAAGTTCGTCCTGAATGCCGTCAACCGCGGCGAAGCTGGCTTCTGGTGTTGGGCTTGCCGGGCAGGAAAGTGAAATTCAAAATGTAATGAACAAAATAACCACAGACAAGAACAATAAGATTGCGGACTCCTTCGATAAGGTTTTCCTCCTTGCAGCGATTATACTGATTGCCACTTGTTTCATTGGAATATTCACGGATCGGAAAGATGCCAATGATACAAAAACAGCCATTGCAAAAGGACTTGCAAAATCTCTGCAAGCGGACTAAATAGCTTCCAAATTTCCGTACGAATGGAGATATTGTGCTATGTATATCTGCAAACGTCGTAATGAGACCTATGTTTTTTGATTTCCCGCAGGATGAAATATGCTACTCTTTGGGAGATCACCGATGGAACTCTGTAACCAGCGGTTGTCAAAAATGTTATTCGCGGTTGGTGGAAATCCGTCAGTTTTTCTTATATGATTAGCTGGGGTGATGAAAATGAAATTTCAAGACAAACTACTCGTGTTAAGAAAAGAAAAGGAACTGTCCCAGGAAAAACTGGCGGAAAGAATAGGGGTGTCAAGGCAGGCGGTAGCAAAATGGGAAGCGGGGCAGTCGTGTCCTGATATGGATAAACTGATTGTCCTGAGCGATTACTTTGGGATAAGCATGGACAGGCTTGTTAAAGATTTTAGTGATGAGGATTGTTCCTATCAATATACCAAACTGCCTGATATGAATAACGAAAAAATAATAGAGTTCTTATGTCAGGCAAAAAAAGTCTGTTATGCGGGGCATGGGGCTGAAAGTGCCCCCTCGAGACCAAAATCGCATGACTTATGCTATATAGAAAATAATCTTAAGTATATTGATACCTATCTGGGGGGTGAAAAGTTTTCCGGGGAAGAAGCATTGTGGTGTGAAGAAGCGCCCTTTTGGTCAATGAATTATACCGGCCGGATTATTGCCGACGGATTTTCGGGAGACTTTTTAAAAGAGTGTCTGTTATTGGTCCCCAGGGAATTTCCTTACCGTGGGCCTTTGGTATACAGGAATGGAGAATTCGCCTATCATTGCGTTGTTAACGGGGAGTTTGAATGGTTTAACGGATATGAGGAAATTTTCCGAAATGACATGAAAGTATATGAATGCATGTTTCACGGAGGCTGCGTAAAATAAATTCATCTCATATTGCCACCAAAATCATCCTGCAGAAAGAAGATGCATTGGAATCCAGATTACATATCAGCGAATAGCAAGATGGAGATAGCACCAGACCTGGTTATACCGGGTCTTTTTTGTTGAGCAGATTTCTAGGTCATATTATTGCCCGATGGCCTGCATGCATGTTTCGTGGTATAATTAGGGGGCATGCTTCGCGGATAAGAATTAATAAAAAGTATCGGGAGCATATCGCGTTTCATAGCGAGTATAATGAATATATGGGAACGAACAGCCTTTTGCTCCGGGCTTCATACTTTATTTTAGGGTGGTATTTATGTTCAATGTCAGTGAAATGGTTGGCGCTGTTGGCGGCAAATTAGTTGCAGGCGCTGAAAACAAGGAATTCAGCAATTTTTCGAAAGATACCCGGACAATTAAAAATGGAGATTTCTATATCCCGTTGATTGGTGAACAGTTTGACGGCCATGATTATATACCTGATGCAATACAAAAAGGGGCCTCCGGATTCTTTCTTTCAAAGAAATATGCGCGAAGAGAGGAATTGATTCAGGAAGCAATGAGTCTGAACAGTGAAATCGTTATTATAGAAGTCGACGATACTCTTTTGGCACTGCAGACATTAGCCGGATATAACAGAGATAGAAAGAGCCAGGTCAAATTGATCGCTGTAACAGGAAGCGTTGGCAAGACAAGTACGAAGGAAATGATACACAGCGTATTGGAGAAAGGCTTCCATATCTTAAAAACGGAAGGCAACTTGAATAACGAAATAGGTCTTCCCCTTACCTTGCTGAGGTTGAATGACGAAGAAGTATGCGTTGTAGAAATGGGTATGAGCAGTTTTGGGGAGATCAGCCTGCTGTCAAAATTGGCAAAGCCTGATATTGCAGTTATTACGAACATCGGTGTCGCGCATATTGGAATTCTGGGCTCGCGGGAGAATATTTTCAAAGCGAAGCAGGAGATCCTGAATGGCCTGAAGGAAAATGGAACGTTAATTGTTAATGGAGATGACCAATTCTTAAAAACTCTGGAATCCAGCGATCATCTGAAGGTCATAAAATACGGTATCGAAAATACGGACGTGGATATTCAGGCATCTGACATATCTAATGAAAAGTCGTCCACAGTTTTCCATGTCGATCATACAAAATACAGGTTGAATTGCATAGGCAGGCACAATATCTATAATGCGCTTTGCGCGATGGCGGTCGGCAGGGAACTGGGCCTGCAGGAGGAACAGTTCGTTGAAGGATACAGTGGATACAAGAACGAAAATATGAGAATGCAGCAGGTACACTTGAAAAAGGATATCCTGTTGATCAATGATGCCTACAATGCCAATTTTGATTCCATGAAAGCCGGAATTGAAGCGGTTGATGCGCTGCAGGCCAAAAGGAAGATCCTTGTTCTGGGGGACATGTATGAATTGGGAGAATATTCCGTAGATCATCATCGGAAGATCGGGGAACTATTAACCGGTAAAAATCCAGATTTACTAATAACTTGCGGAAAAGATTCCATTGAGATTTCCAATGCGATGAAAAAGGGCTCGGAAAATCCGGCATACCATTTTGAGGACAAGAAGGATGCAATCAGTAAACTGAAAGAGATCGTCAGCGAGGGAGACCTGATCTATTTCAAAGCATCCAGAGGAATGAAATTTGAAGAGATCGTAAATGCGATTATCGAATACATTGGCAAATAATAAAGGGATCAGGGGAGTATATCATGTTAAAATTATTGGTTGTTTTCGGGGGCCAATCCTCGGAACATGACATTTCCTGTATATCGGCAGGAAATGTTCTGGAAAATGTCGATACGGGCAAATATGAGGTCACCAGGGTAGGGATCAGCAAGAACGGAGAATGGTTCGAATTCAAAGGATCCAACAAAAGTGTGAAATCAAATGAATGGCTGAATGAAAAAGAGAACCTGGAAGAGATAAAAGATATCATCGGATTGATAAAAAATCATGATATTGCATTTCCGGTGCTTCACGGTAAAAATGGCGAAGATGGCACTATCCAGGGATTGTTTGAGCTTTGCGGGATAAAATATGTAGGCTGTGGCGTACTTGCCTCTTCCGTGGGGATGGATAAGGAGTATACAAAGGTCCTGGCAGCGCTGAAGTCCGTTCCGATCGTACCCTACCAGGTGTTTTCAAGAGGTCAGGATGTGGTCGTGGATAAAAGCATAGTAGGTGATTATCCATTAATTATAAAACCGTGTAATGCTGGCTCCTCCTATGGTATAACAAAGGTCAGCAATCAGGATGAACTCATGAAGGCAGTCGAGCTTGCATTTTTATACGATCAAAAGCTTTTGATCGAAAAATTCATACCGGCAAGGGAAATAGAATGTGCGGTTCTGGGCAATACGGAACTGATCATCTCCGAGCCCGGTGAAATATTGTCAGCAAATGAATTATATGATTTCGATGCAAAATATAATAATCAGAAATCCAGAGCGGAAATTCCCGCAAAGCTGGGAAATGAGCAGATTGATAAGATCAAGGCTTATGTGGAAAAGGTTTTCAGGGGCATCAATGGAAGAGGACTAAGCAGGGTGGATTTCTTCATTTCCAAAGAAGATGGCGAGATTTATTTTAATGAGGTAAACACGCTTCCGGGGTTTACGGATATAAGCATGTATCCCAAAATGATGGAGTATTCGGGAATCGCCTATGGTGAATTGATAGACAGGTTGATAGAGCTCGCCTGTATGTGAGGTTACTTTCCGGATACTATAGCGAGGCAAAAGATGTCCCCCACCTCAATGGCTGTCAATCTTTAATACAAAACAATTGAAATGATGCAGGTATTCAAAAAAAGTTGCCCAAATTGGAACAGCTTTCGGAAGGAAGCTGTTTTGACGATTCTGCAGGTATTTATCGTGTGATATAATGAGCAAATAGGTGTTTTTTTTGGCAAAGCATAACCCGCAGGAAAGTCCGTTTAAAAAGATATAATGATAAGTGGTCGAAGTGACAGAGCCATATGTTAAAATGGCATCTGAACGAGCAATAGACGGATTTTAATACGATGTGATTCGGGGAGTGATACAAATGAAAATCATTGACCTAAGAAGTGATACTGTAACAAAGCCGACGCAGGAAATGCGCGATGCCATGTATGCTGCGGAGGTTGGAGATGATGTTTACGGGGATGACCCTACGGTTAACAGGCTTGAGGAATATGCTGCCGAAAAGGTCGGGAAGGAAGCGGCGCTTTTTGTGCCAAGCGGAACCTTTGGAAATCAGCTGGCGCTTTTAACGCATTGCAGGCGCGGGACCGAGGTCATTCTTGGCGAACAGTGCCATATTGTACAACATGAGGTGGGAGCGGCATCTGTCATTGCAGGGGTGCAGTTGCGTGCACTGCCGGGCTTCATTGAACAAGCCGACACTTCGGCTATTGAGTCCAGAATACGTGAAGAGGATCTCCATGAACCCAGTACGGGATTGATCTGTATAGAGAATGCACTTGCAAATGGCAGAGTTGTGCCTCTCGAGAATATGTGCAGAATCCATGAAACGGCTCATAAGCATGAGATACCGGTCCATCTGGATGGGGCCAGATTGTTTAATGCTGCAACTTATTTGAACATTGATGCGCGGGATATTACCCAATATTGCGACTCTGTAATGTTTTGCCTCTCCAAAGGTCTTTGTGCACCTATAGGCTCCATGCTTGCAGGCAGCAGCGGCTTTATTGCCAGGGCAAGAAAAGGCAGGAAGCTGATGGGCGGCGGCATGCGCCAGGCGGGATTTCTGGCGGCGGCTGGACTTATTGCGCTTGAAAAAATGACACTCAGGCTCGGAGAAGACCATGACAACGCATGTTACCTTGCAAAAGAGCTTTCTACAATCCCCGGTATTAAAGTAAATCCGGCGGATGTCCATATCAACATGGTGTTTTTTGAAATGGCAAATCCGGGACTGGATATGCATAAATTTGCAGTTGGCATGAGAAAAAATGGAATTATTTTCAATTCAGGGGATGACGGTTCAATGAGATTCGTAACACATTACTGGATATCCAGGGAAGATATACGATATGTTATTGATGCGATGAAAGAAGTTTTAAAAGAAATAAAAGTACTATAATGACTATGCGCAGCTATGAATCCTGCAATACCTGGTCATTGCCACAGCATATAAGCTTACGGCCAGGGGCCTGCTTTGTGAAGGAAACGACGTAGCTTGCAGCAATATGGGCGTATTTTGGCCTGTGGTTTTATGCTATTTTCGCTTTGCTGATATCAAATTGTAACAATAAGTCTGGAACGTATTTCAAAACCACCCGTCTAATAATACATCTGCAGATTACATAATATAATTGACAAGGGTGGGAAATGAAATGAGAAGAATAATAACTGCAATAATTGTTATGATAGCAATCTTATCCATGAACGCGGCAGTATTGGCACAAGATAATACATCTGCTGGGACGAAGGCGCCAGGTTTCACCGATATTTCCGGGCACTGGGCGGAGGATTCCATAAACCGAATCGTGGATCAGACGATGCTCGGTATAAATGATGGCAAGTTTCAGCCAAACAAGCCGATTACAAGAAGCGAATTTGTACTGCTGCTGCACAAGTCTCTTGGTATTCAGATCCAGTATTTCAAGGCGACGGATATCGGGGAATTCTACAGTGATGTGAAGAACGAGGAACCATATGCATCGGCGCTTTACGATCTGGTGATCGCCAACATTATAGATTACAAAGGCACGTTCAGGCCCAATGACACATTGACACGGGAAGAAATGGTGCATTTCCTGATGAATGCATACAAGTATAAGATGGGTGATAAGTTCAAGCAGATTAAGCTGTCAACCATTCCATTTGCGGATCAGGATAAAATCAATCCGGTTTATTCTGGTGAAATTGCAAGAGCAGAGCATGACGGGCTGATTAAGAGGCCTGCCAATGCGAAGTTCTATCCTGCAGACCTTGCAACAAGGGCACAGGCGGTAACAGTCACTGACAGGCTATTACGCCTGATGGATCAGGAATTGTCACCGGTTCAGGTTACACCTTCTGCAGAAATGAAGGATGGCGTGATCCATATGAAGCTGACAATAACGAACAATTCGGCTTCGAAAGTGGTCATCAATCATAGTTCAGGGCAGAAATTCGACTTTGAATTGCTTGATGCCGGTAGGAATAGCCTGTACAGGTGGTCGGCGGATAAATCATTTATAGCGGCGCTGACACAAACGGTGATTGAACCGGGAAAATCATTGGAATTCAGTGATGATGTGAACTTGGAACAATATAGTGGAGTCAAGGTGAAAGCCGCCTATTTGAAGGCATACATTATCGGGACTTCAGAAAACCTCAATATCAATACTGACGGATATGAAACAATAATAAAGTAGACTGGCAGGCAGGAGCCTGAGTTCTTACCAGATATTAAAACAAGCGGTATTCTCCGCTGACCCTTACGACGGCATTGCCTCCGAAAAGAACCTGAGGTGTGCCGTCTTTGTTTTGCGAGAATTCAAGCTTGACCCTGTTGGTGTTGCTGCGTGTACCGTTCTGCTCCAGGGTGATTGTAGCTTCAGGCCTATAACCGTTTTTGACCAGATAAAGAATCGAGATAAACGGCAGCTGCGGGATTTCCCGGGGAACTGCCGTTTGTGAAGGCATCTATTTTTTTGAATTTGAATGTTTTCATCATGAATCCTCCTGTATTATCATTCTATTCTGGGTAGATGGCTACATGGTTTTTATAGGAGAACCTGATCATTTCATAGTGAAACTGACCGGTAGTTTATTCCATGTCCCGCACATGAATGAATGCCGCAGCAGATCTGATGATGTCTTCCTCTGAAGTAGCCCACGAACATACACTGATGCGGATCGCAGGCTCTCCATTCCACAGTGCTCCGCCGCACCAGCATTCACCAGAGCTTTGCAGGTTTGCAAGCGCTGCTTTAGTTTTCTCCTGTGTTTCACACGATACAAGTACCTGATTGAAGACCACTTCATTAAGTATAGTAAAACTATTGTCACGCAGTATCCGTGCAAATTGCCGCGCTCGTTCGCATAGACCGTCGACCAGTTCCGCGATGCCGCTTCGCCCGAGGGATTTCAACGCCGCCCACAGTTCCACAGCTCTTGCCCGCCTTGACATTTCGGGTGTATACAACATTCCGTCCCTGTTGGTGCTGTATTGAATGTAGGAGCCTGTTGCCTGCATGGCAGAGACAAGCGCATTTCTGTTTCTGCAAAGGACAATGCCACAGTCATATGGCGCATTGAGCGTTTTATGCGCATCGGCGGACCACGAGTCAGCCTTCTCAATTCCCAGGGTCAGGTGTTTTGTGGTGCCGGATGCAGCTGCCCAAAGTCCGAATGCTCCGTCAATATGGACCCATGCACCTGCATGGTTTGCCATGTCGCATATCTTCTCTATTGGATCAAAGGCACCGGTATTCACATTTCCGGCCTGAAGTATGACCAGAGTAGTGTTGTCCAATTTAGGTACTTTTTCTGCAATCATACGCCCCTGCGAATCGACCGGAACCAGCTCTACACGCTCTCTGCCCAAACCAAGGAGCGACAACGCCTTGAATACCGAAGAATGCGCCTGCTCTCCCAGAATCACTCTTATATTCGGCGCGCCGAACAAGCCTTTGCAGCTTACATCCCAGCCCACCCTCCGCAGCAGTTCGTCCCTTGCTGCCGCCAGTCCGCAGACTATTGCGGTGGAGGAGCCGCTGACAAAGCCTGCCGCTGTTCCGTCACTCAGCCCGAAAAGCCCAGTTAGCCATTTTTCGCAAACTTCCTCCAATTTAGAAACAATAGGTGAAATTACATACAGCGCTGCATTCTGGTCCCATACATCCGACAGCCATTTTGAAGCGACAGCCACGGGTATTGTGCCTCCGTTTACAAAGCCGAAGTACCGGCCGGCAGTTTGTGCAACTGTAGCCGGAGAACCGATCTCATGCAGCTGTCTGAGAATCTCTAATGGTTCCGAAGGAGTCATGGGCATTGGTTCATTGAAGAGCTCCAGCGCCTTGATAGCATCTTGAGCCGGAAATACAGGCCGTTGGGTGATTGTGTCCATATAATCGTATGCATAGGTTTTTGCATTTTCAAATAAAGATTTGCTCTGCAGCTGCTTATGCATTTGGATTCTGATGTCAGTCATATTTTTACTCTCCATGCCCGGTTGAAACGGGTTTTTCATAGTTAACACTATTCTTTAAGCATATACGGAACAAACCATAGCAATCATATGTCTTGCTCCAAATTTACAGAGGTTAAATGCCTTCAAATTTTGCCAAGTGTATCCATTATAATACTTGACATTGTATGACGTCAATCATACAATTGTATGTAATACAATAATGAAAGTGAGCATACAAATGTGGAACCCGCGAATTATTGACACGGATAAATCGTTATATATCGCTATTGCAGACGCTATGGAGAGAGATGTGAGAAATGGGACGTTAAAGCCGGGTGAAAGAATGCCCACGCACCGTGAACTGGCAGAGATAATAGGTGTCAACGTCACAACCATAACGCGCGCATACGCAAACGCTGAAAAGAGAGGACTGATAACAGGAACAGTCGGCCGGGGTACATTTATTACCGCTGATGTGGGTATCTATGCGTCAATGGCACAACCTGGCGAAAGAAATGTACAAGCTATTGAAATGGGACTGGTTTTACCGCTTTACATAAAAGAACCTGACATATCCAAAACCATTGAAAATCTTCTGAAAACCAGGCAACTGAACAGGTACATGAGATACAGCGATCCGCTTGGATTGCCGGAACACAGGGAGACCGGCGCTTTATGGGTCAAGCGGTTTGGCATAGAAATACCAAAAGAGAATATACTTATCTGTTCGGGAGCGCAGCATGCTCTGACCTGCATCTTAAGTTCATTTTTCAAGTCCGGGGACAAAATTGCAGCGGAGTATCTGATCTACCCCGGCATGAAGGCAATTGCAAAAACACTTGGAATCAAGCTGGAGCCTGTTGCGATGGATGCAGAAGGTATGCTGCCCGAGAGTCTTGAAAGGGTTTGCCAAAGGAGTCCTGTCAAAGGAGTCTATCTGATGCCTAACATGCAGAATCCCACCACCTCCGTCATGTCACTGCAGCGAAAAAGAGAACTGTCGGATGTTATCCTGCGGCACGGACTGATTATGATTGAGGATGATATATACAGCTTTTCAAATCAGAAAAACCAGCAGGCTATAACGCCTTTGGTACCGGAAAACAGCGTTTATATTGCCGGAATTTCCAAGGCGTTTTATGCTGGCTTGAGGGTGGCGTTCGTTGCTGCTCCGAAACAACTCCTGTACAAAATCGGCCAGGCAGTGGTCAATACCATCTGGATGACGCCAGCTTTGAATGTTGCAATTGCATGTGAATGTATCAGGGATGGCTCTGCCGACATGATTATCGCAGACAAACTGCGGGAAGCGGAAATGCGATATGAAAAAGCCTGCAGGATTTTATCCGGATATGCTATCCAAGGTATACCGGGAGGATTCTTCGTCTGGCTCAAACTGCCGGAGGAATGGAGTGGAAAGGAATTCGAGATAGCAGCACGTGAAAGCGGAGTCAATGTGTTTTGTGCCGACAAGTTCGCAGTTGGCGGGGAGAAAGCGCCTTCGGCTGTCAGGATATCGTTGTCAGGCGCAGAGACTATGGAGGAACTCGTCAAGGGGCTTAATATCCTGAAAAACATTCTGTTAGGGGGCTATAAGGGTTATAAAGATCGTATGGAACTAGAAACTATATTCTGAAGCCCATAAATTCAAGGAGTGCCCCATCTCCCATAAATTCAAGGAGTGCCCCATCTGAATACAGCGAGGACGATCTACAGATAAGGACTACATATATAATAATGGCGAACTAATATTTTCATGTTCAATTACCACTTTTCACATAACTTTCAATCGCCTTCTTTAGCTCTTCATAAATTGCCATTGTTTCGTTTGAATCTTTAAAATTAATGATGGTATATTTACCGTCAACCATTATATAAATAAAAGGGCCTTTTTCTGAATGAACGAATAGCCTGCAGGTTCCAAGACCTTCCACCTCAAAGTCACCTTTCATTATTTCCCCAAGACCTGCTCCATTTACCTTCATTCCTATGGCAGGGATATTGGTTTTCAACTGAACATCAGTGATTTCTTTCAGGTTATCAGTAACACCATACTGTCCTTTAAAGACAATCTGATTACCCTGTATGATAACTTCCGTTTCTTTTTTTGTTCCATTTACAAGCACAAATAAAAACATAACAGATCCAAGTAAACTTATCAATCCTATTATCATTGGTGAATATTCTGATACTTTGCGCTGTTTCTTTCCCACTGAGCTACTTCCAATCTTGAATCTGTTACCTGTATTTGTATAGATCAGCAGAAACATTAAAAACGCCAAAAACAATATCACTCCGATATAGAGCAAACACTTGATTTCAAAAGCCTGATATAAAACCCAAAAGACCATGCTAAATGCAAGTGCGAACATGATTTTTCCCGTAAATTTGCATAAAGCCACTTTATCATACTTGTCTTGGTTTTCTTTTGCCATCATATTGAATCCCGCAATTAAAAAGGAAGCTTTCCCCATTGACAATACAATTCCCAATAATATACATAGCCCAATACAAGCCAATCCAACACCCATTCCACTTCCCCCCAAAATAATGTTAAATATCAAATACATACTCGTATAATCCAACATGTCCGCAGCATATAAAGAATGTACACAACCCACCGATGAACCCCTTGCTATGGGGGCTCATTGTCAGCGTTTTGCATTATTTCTTCCTGCGTTTTCCTATTACTGCTATTTTATATCACATAATTTCTTTTGACAACGATATCCCTCACATTTCAATAAGTCAAGCACACTAATCAGAATACTGAATCAAATAGATAGGATTTTCTTAAATGCGCATTGACAAACATTCGAAGCGACTATATAATGAATTTATTAAATAAGTAAAATCTAATATAGTAAAATAACGATATTATTTAATACGAAAATAGCAGATAAAATTATTGTTATTTATTGTAGTTCGGTAAGTGAATAGAAGGGATAGGTGGAGTAAATGTCAAACATGGGAAATCAAATGATCTCCAATATTTTTAAAGCGATAGCTCATCCGACGAGACTTCAAATCATCAGACTACTGAAGGAGAAACCGCTGTGTGTCTGCGAGATCCTTCCCCAGCTGGAGTCGGAGCAATCAAATACTTCACAGCATCTGACAGTACTTAAGAACCAGGGGATTGTTGAAAGTAAAAAAGATGGATTGATGGTGATATACAAGATTAAAAGTCCTGAGGTCTATCAGATGATCGAGATCGCAGAAACAATTATTCTAAGGCAGATCGAGGAGACACAGGATTCTTTAAAAAAGGGTTTATTTTTGAAATGAGACAGGGGATGGCGTAGTGTTTGTATTTGAATGGTTGAACGACCAGATATTAAGAATGGAGTGGCTTTCAAACCTGGTTAAACTCCTTGTGCAAAAGGGCTTCGGACTGGATACGCAGGACCGCCTGGGTGGAAGTATCCATTTTTTCATCTATGATGTAGTTAAGATATTCATATTGCTTTCGGTTTTGATTTTCACTATCTCCTATGTGCAGAGCTTTTTCCCGCCCGAAAGGACCAGAAAGATCCTGGGCAGGTTCAATGGGGTATCAGCCAATATACTTGGCGCATTGCTTGGAACAGTCACCCCATTTTGCTCCTGTTCTTCAATACCGCTGTTTATGGGCTTTACCAGCGCAGGCCTTCCAATAGGCGTTACTTTTTCTTTCCTGATTTCCTCCCCACTGGTGGATTTAGCGTCGGTCCTGTTACTCGCCAGCATTTTCAACTGGAAGATCGCCATAGCTTATATGGTTGTTGGGATCGTACTTGCAGTTGCCGGAGGGACCATCATAAGCAAATCCAAACTGGAAGGGTATATAGAGCCGTTCGTACTCAGTAATAAAATGATTGAAATGGAACAGCAGGACTTGACATTCCGTGACAGAACAAGCTTCGCAAGGAATCAGGTTCTGAGTATAATAAAGAAGGTCTGGCTGTATATTTTAATTGGAGTGGGAATTGGCGCAGCCATACACAATTGGGTTCCGGAGCCTGTCGTAAGGGCAGTCCTGGGTCAGGACAAATGGTACTCTGTCGTGTTGGCGACAGTTGTAGGTATCCCCATGTATGCGGATATCTTTGGCACACTGCCGATAGCCGAAGCCCTGGTTTCAAAGGGTGTGGGAATCGGAACGGTTTTGTCGTTCATGATGGCGGTCACAGCACTCTCGCTTCCGTCTCTGATCATGCTTAAGAAAGTGGTAAAGCTGAAGCTTCTGGTGATATTTACGGGCATTGTCACGGTTGGTATCATTATTATAGGGTATTTGTTTAATGCTTTTAGCGGGTTTTTCTTATAAAAATAATTTCCCGGAATGGATAATAAAAAATAGATAGGAGTGATAACAATATGGTAATCAAGATTTTAGGTTCGGGCTGCAGGAACTGTGTTACATTAAAGGAGAATACTGAAGCTGCATTGAAAGCAGCTGGAATGGATGCCGAAATTATAAAGGTGACCGATCTTAAGGACATCATGTTATATGGTGTCATGTCGACTCCGGCACTGGTTGTCGATGAAAAGGTCGTCTCATATGGCAGGGTTTTAAAACCGAATGAGATCCTGAAGCTGCTTGGGCGATAGGGTTAGAAGCAGTATGAAACATGAATGATAAGTGAGGCTGCATATGGCGTACTTCCTTGGGATTACAACAGCTGTTCTATCTGAAAATAAATGAGAGCTGTAAATATTCCGCATGATTGTGTAAAATGGTGGTATATTGATAACGATGCAGTTATCTAATTCCCATGTATGCAAATAAAAGGGAGTGTGGCGCAATGATCGCGTTTGACAGGATCCATTCGGGTGTAAACGGACTTGACCAGGTTGTGGACTCTATCAGGCTGGGGGATAATGTTGTCTGGCAGTTGGTGGATATTGAGGATTACCGCTTCTTTGCAGTACCCTTTGCGAAAAAGGCAATTGAGGAAAAGAGAAACCTGATTTATATGCGCTTTGCGATGCATCCGCCCATTCTGGAGCCGCAGGACGGATTGAAAATTGTCGTATTGGATCCGGACAGCGGCTTTGAGAACTTCACCGTACAGGTGCATGAGGTAATTGCCGGCGAAGGCGCAGGAGCTTTTTATGTGTTTGACTGCCTTTCAGAGCTGCAGACAGCGTGGGCGGCAGATCTTATGATGGGAAATTTCTTTACAGTGACCTGTCCCTACTTATTTGAACTGGATACAGTAGCATTTTTTACTATTATCAGAAACCGCCATTCTTACGACACCGTGGCTAGGATCCGCGAAACCACACAGCTTCTGATCGATGCATATCATAATGAGGAAAACCGTTATATCCACCCGATAAAGGTATGGAGGAGATACTCCGACACGATGTTTCTGCCTCACATATCCGAAGGCGACAGCTTTCTGCCGCTGACAGACGGGCTGGAGACGAGCAGGTTCTTTCATCTGGTTGCTTCTCAGGGTACCAGACAGTCCGGACACAAGCTGGACTACTGGGACAGGCTCTTCCTGAAAGCAGAGAGGATCGCTGAAGAGGAACAGACGGGGGGGACAGGGCGCGACCTGGAGGACATTGCAGGCCGCAAATCAGGCTGTGAATCAAGCAGTGAATCAGACCAGAAATCAGGCAGCGGGTCAAACAGTGGTTCAGGTAGTGAATCAGGCAGCGGGTCGGGCTGCGAATCAGGTCCAAAACCAGGCAGCGAATCAGGAGACAGGATATCCGCGGAAACGATTAAAAGTCCAAGGGCTGAGATGCTGGAAAAGCTGTGCAAGCTGGTGATAGGCAGGGATAAAAATATTCTGGCGTTGGCGCTGAGCCATTTTCAATTGGAAGACATCCTTGAGATAAAAGAAAGGATGATAGGCTCGGGTTATATTGGCGGAAAAGCAGTTGGGATGCTGCTCGCACGCAATATACTGCAAAGCTGGAAGCACAGGCTTGAGCCTCATGACTCTTTTTATATCGGATCGGATGTATTCTACACCTATCTCGTACAGAATGGCTGGTGGAGGCTGCGCCTGGATCAGCGGACACCAGAGGGCTATTTTTCAGCTGCCGGACAGTTAAAAGAGAAAATTCCGTCCGGCCTTTTTCCTCAAATAGTCAGGGAACAATTCAGGAATCTGCTCGAATATTATGGACAGAGTCCGATTATTGTCCGCTCCAGCAGTCTGCTTGAAGATAACTTCGGTACTGCATTTGCAGGCAAGTATGAAAGTATTTTCTGCACAAATATGGGGACTTTGGAGGAACGGCTTCAGGAATTTGAAAGTGCCGTCAAGCAGGTGTATGCAAGCGCAATGGATGAATCGGCATTGGTTTACAGGCAGCAGAGAGGGCTGGATCAAAGCGACGAGCAGATGGCGATCCTGGTGCAGCGTGTATCCGGCTCAAGGTATGATGGGATATTCATGCCGGCAACTGCAGGAGTCGCCTACTCGTATAATGCTTATGCATGGAACAGGGACATTGATCCCAAAGCCGGTCTGGTAAGGCTGGTTGCAGGTCTGGGAACGAGGGCTGTGGAAAGGACGCAGGGCGATTATCCGAGAGTGGCTTCGCTGGATAAGCCGCAGCTCAGGCTGCTGGCAGGAAAGGGAGACAACAGAAAATTTTCTCAGCAATATGTTGATGTACTGGACCTTAATAAGAACAGCCTGCAGACAATTTCCATCAATGACCTTGCGCCACTGCTTCCGGCTTATCTGAAAGATCTGCTGCTTGAGCACGACAGGGAAGCGGAAGCGCTTATGGCAGAGAGGGGAATGAACAGGGAGTACATGTTATCCACCTGCAGCAGGCTTCTGGCGGAGAAGGACTTCATAATCTGCCTCAGGAGCATGCTTGAAGAGATCCAGCAGAACTACGGTTATCCGGTGGATGTAGAGTTTACTGTAAATTTTTCAAAAGAACTTGATTTCATGATCAACCTTCTTCAGTGCAGGCCGCTGCAAGTAAAAGGTCTGGGAAAGAAGGTCACTATACCCGAAGTGAAAAAAAAGGACATTTTCTTCTCCGTTTGCGACGGAACGATGGGAGGCAATATCTATCAGCCTGTCGATAACGTTATCTTCGTTGATCCTGAAGCATACTCGAATGCAGATCTGAGTACAAAATACAAGACTGCACGTTTGATTGGCAAATTGAATTCCCTGCTTGGAAAAAAATGCAACGGGCTGCTGCTGGCGGGGCCGGGCAGGTGGGGCACGACAACGCCTGAACTGGGTGTGCCGGTCAGTTTTGCGGAGATCAGCAATATCAGGGTGCTCTGTGAGATCGCATTTGAGCGGGGCGGATTTGTTCCGGAGCTTTCGTTCGGAAGCCACTTTTTTCAGGATCTTGTGGAGGCGGATATATTCTATGCCGCTATTTTCCCAAAGAGCGGGAATACCGTTTATAGACCGGAATTACTGCATGCACATAAAAATATCCTGACGGAACTACTGCCGGAAGAGTGCAGTATGGAGCAAATCGTAAAGGTTTACGATACTTCGGCTTTAAACCTGATTCTGCTGTCTGACATAGCTGAAGAGAAGGCTATCTGCATTGTACGGGATCTGCCGCAGGAGAAAGCGGAGTAAGGCAAGCCGAAGAATCAGGAGGCAATATCTCCCGGGATGCTATGAAAAACAAGTTACACTATATTAGCAGTCTATTACAGTAATAAGACTGCGTTCTCATTCACCGAGCTCATGGAAGCTATTGCCCAAGCATACAGAAGCCATTCGCCGAGCTTAAGAAGTCATTTTCCGAGTAAAGAAGCCATTCGCAGAGCTTATAGAAGCCACTCGCCACGTGCTGTCAAGATGACATTGCCGCCAATGTTTATATCAAACTGTTTGCCGAATTTCTCCGCTCTTACCTTTAATAGGGAAGGGCGGCCCATTTCATAGCCCTGCTCGACATTGTACCGCAACTGTGCACTGCTGAAGTAATCATGTTCCAGAAGGTAGGCCGCGAGATTTCCGTTAGCACTTCCGGTTGCTGCATCCTCGGGGTAGCCCGAATCATCTGCAAAAACCCGGACGTTTAATTTGTTGAGCGGATGGTAGGTCTGGTCGGTAAAAACCAGCAGGATATCTTTAAGCTCTTCCTTCAGAAAACATGCATACCTATCGTGATTGATACGGCATCTTTTTACCGCGTCCAGTGTATTGAGAGGAACTATGACCGAGGCCAGGCCAGTGCTGGTTTCCTGTACTGGGAAACGTTTGTCGATATCATTTACCGTAATGCCCAGTATTTCCGCAATCGTACCCATGCTGACACACTGTCCGAAACGCGGCGGATTCTGTTTCATCCAAAGGCAGCCCTCCTTATCCGGCGTGACCGGTATTTGCCCTGCTTTCAGATTCAAGATGATTCTCTCAGATCGTCCGTCTTCTATTTCATTGTGAATGATATAGGCTGTTCCCAGTGTGGGGTGTCCGGCAAAGGGTACTTCAAAGTCCGGTGTAAATATTCTGACATCATAACCGCTATTTTCCTTTTTGCCGGAAAGGATGAACGAGGTTTCTGCAAAATTCGTTTCATGTGCAATATCCTGCATCTCTGTATCCGAAAGCCCGCCTGCATTCATGAACACAGCCAGCTGGTTGCCCTGGTATTTATGTTCCGCAAACACATCAACAAGAAAAAAAGGTATATTATCCAACATACAACACATCCTTCATATTCGCTGCTTCATCTATACGCCATATTTAGATATTACTTGAAGTGATAACTGATTGCAATAATCAAAAACTGCAAATCTGGACAACATATAGACATATTCCGGTTTAATAAACGAGAGGTATTATTATGAGAGAGAAATTGTTATTCAGCTTTGCCATTCTTTTTACAATTGTTTTATCGGGCTGCGGATCGGCTTCCGAAAGACCTGTGCCCCGGCTGCAGGGTTTTGAGGTTACCGGTCGCCAGGGAGATGTTATTCCGGGTGCTATCCCGGACAGTGATTCTGGAATAACGGTCCTGGATGTAAAAAAGACGGTCAGAACAGGCGAGAAGGGCAGCCTTTCCATCCATGGCGTACCGAATACAAATTACACAGTTACCTCAAACTATATTAATTCCCGGGGTATGATGTCAGCATCGGCTGCAAAACATGCCGGAAATGATGGTAAGGTCAGCTGGGACTGGGATGTGAAAGGCGATACCCTGCCCGGTACTTATCAACTGCTCGTATCCGGCGGCGGAAAGATGATCACAACGTCCTATACGATTGTACATTAGGATTTCACCTGACCATCAGGTAGTCTGAAAACCCTCAGCTGTTCTGATTATACACTGTCAAGCCAGCAGTTCTTGATAAAGTGTTGTATCACCAGCAGTCCCGATAACGCGCGGTATCGCCAATAGTTCGAATACTGCGCCGTCATTGCCTATGGTTCGAATACTGCGATGTCATCGCCTACTGTTTTGATATTTCTTTATCATTGCCTCTGTTTATGTTTCTGTTCCTGTAGCCCTATCCATTCCTATACCGGTTGATTTTGATATAAGAATGAAGGATAATGATAGAAAGGGGGCGGGTTTTTGAAAATCGGTGCGTTTGCAGCTTCACATCATGTGAGTATTGATACGATCAGGCATTATATCGACCTTGGTTTGCTGCTGCCTGAAAAGAATAGCGGTCAATACTCCTTTGACGGCAGATGTGCAAATGACCTTGAGGAAATCAATTCTCTCAAGGCTATGGGATTCACGCTCGCAGAAATACATACGGTATTCATGTTCCGAAAACTTGGCAGAATGACTTCTTATAAGCAAGATGCCTCCTTTCACGATCTGTTTGTAAATAAACACATCAGGATATCAGAGCTTTTAAATGAACTGAAACAGATCAGCAGCAGGTTGGAAGCCAAAATTAAAGAGTTTGACAGTACGCAGAAAGAAAAACCGCTCAGACTCGGCATACAGCTGAGAAATCTAGGACTGCTGCAGTGCCCTCATTGTAAATGCGGGTTGAATCTCCGTAAAGCGCAGATCGAAGACAATCAGGTCATGGAGGGTTTGCTGGATTGCAGCTGTGGATCCGAATTCATGATCACTGACGGTATTCTGATCGTTAAAACAGATGCAGGAGACGATGTGTCCGATGTACTGGTGGAAGCTCTTGATCAAAATCAAATTTCCAACTATATCCAAAATACTGATGAGGCATATTTGAAAAATGTTTATAAAAGCCTGGAATGGGCCTACCGAAGGCTGAATTTCGTGGAACTTGATGGCAAGGTCCTGCTGGAACTCGGTTCCGGGCTAGGTTTTTTTCTTAGACTCATTTATGATGAATTGCCGGAGAACACATTTTATATTGCAGTTGATCACGATATATGCATGCAGCGCTACCTGAAGCAACTGCTGGAGAAATCAGGGAAGCGGAAAAATATCCTTTTCATTTGTTCGGATTTTCTTCAGATACCCATCCGGGATAAAGCAGCAGAACTGGTTCTTGACATTACAGGGACCAGCAATTATTCCTTTGAGCATGAGGAGTTCCTGCTAAAGCCTGTTTTGCGATATTTTAACGATCAGGCAGCTCTTCTGGGAAGCTACATCCTATTCGGAAATTTTTCTACCAGCAGCAGGGTTGCTGTGGGCTTGAGGAAGAACTTCAAAATAGAAATGATTAAAAAGGAAATATCAGCACTTGGTTTTGATATAGACAATGAAATGATCACTGACTATCTGGATAAGGGCGGTAAGTATGAAAGCTGGTTCACGGAAGGGGAACGCGTGAACAGCTGTGTGATTTATGCGAAAAGGTCGGGTGTACACGAGGTTTAGCATGTAAACAGGTGAAAAACTTTCGATTTCGCATCTTGCAGTGGGGTAAAGCCTTCCATTTATAATTTAATCAGATGGGAGGCTTTTAATATGAATCAAAAAGTCATTCGAAATATGGTTTTTATGTCATTAGGGAAATCGGTTTCCCTTCTGGGCAGTTCTATTTACACTTTTGCCATGGGGCTTTATGTTCTGAAGATCACCGGTTCCGGGCTATCCTTTGCATTCACGCTGGTATTGGGGACTCTTCCTGTTATTCTGATCAATCCGCTTGCCGGAGTAATAGCAGACAGGTGCAGCAGAAAGTATGTAGTGGTAATAGCGGATTTATTGAATGGATGTTTTCTTTTTGGAGTACTTCTATTTTCTTTATTCAATGGACTTGGCTTGTTAGTAATCTACAGTAGTACATTTATCATCAACGTAGTTACGGTAATATTCGATATCAGTCTGGAAGCAGCTATTCCAGATATGGTAACCAGTGACCACCTGATGGGGATGAATTCTGCCAACAGGGTCATAGAGTCTGCTGCTGCAGTGCTAGGCCCAATGCTTGGTGGGTTTGTCTACATTTTTACTGACATCAGAATATTTATTTGTTTGAATGCGTTTTCGTTCATTTTTTCGGCAATCATGGGATGTTGTGTCGACTTCAGGCTTGGTTCTATGAACGATGACACCACGCGCTTCGATGGACGCAATAGTTACAATATCATTGAGGATATCAGGAGCGGTATCGCATACATGAAGGGGAGGACTGAGATAACAGGGGCTTTCATTTTCCTTGCAGGACTTAATTTTTTTATTGGGTTTTCTGTGCTGGTTCCATTGCCATACATCATAAATAATGTTATGCGTCTGGGATCGATTAATTATGGCATTGTTCAGTCAGCTTTCCCGATAGGGGCACTTCTAGGTGCTGTATCGATCAGACGTTGGAACCTGGATATTGGATATATGAAGATCCTGGTCAGGGCTGCAGTAGTACTTGCTTGCTCGATCCTATTCATTGCCCTCCCTGTATTATTCCTCAAAATCAGCTTCCCGAGTCCGGTCTGTACAGCCTATTATTGTGTCGTAATGGGCACTATGGGAATAGCTGCGGCTTATATAGATATTCCACTGCTGTATATGTTGCAGACAAAATTGCCTGCCAATCTTCGCGGCAGGGTGCTTAGCCTTGGCATGAGCATGGTGAAAACAGCTTCGCCATTAGCCTTTATCCTATCTGGAATATGTATGGATTTATTACCAACAGCGTTGCTGCCATTTATCGGAGGGGTGCTGATGTTGCTTTACACAGCCATTTATAATAGAAGGATAACTGTGTGCCGTTCATCGGGAAATCCTGCGGAAAACATTATTATATAAATATTACATGTTGACGGAGACTGTAAATTAAAGGATAATATATGGATATATTGAAATTGAAATTAAATTGAAAGGGGTAAAATATGATAGACGAATTTAGAAAACCCTTTGAACTATTTGAAGAAAAAGGTATAGGAGGAATACTGCTTATTCTTTTCTTTATGCTGATATCAATTGAGCCGTTTTTGGGCATCCTTTCGATCGCAGTCGGTTTTAATGCATATCCTGATTCAAAAATATTTCTAACAGTGTTTGTAGTTTTTTCTGTAGCATATATTGTTTTTTCACTGTTTTCGGGAATCACCCTGAAGAAGCAGTACAGCTTTGCAGTTGCTGCTACAAAGGTATTTCTGGTATACAGACTGATTTATTTTACACCTGTTCTCATTATCAATATGAATTTACAGATTGCTGCGGTACCTTATGATAGTTTAAGTCCCACCTATGCGAATGAGAGTGCCAGCATAATGACATCATTTATTATTAATATATCATATGTGGCACTTTTTAGTATTGGATGGTATATATACCTTGTTAAGTCTAAAAAAGTACAGGAAGCATTCCCCCCTAAAAAGACCGGCCTGAATATCAACCAGTCCGGTAAATAAGAATACTCGCTGAATAGTTTGGAATAATATCATCCTATGTGATTTGCATAAGGTATTAAATTCTATTCAGGGAGTAGTCAATGTTGTTTATTTACATAAAAAGGCTTAAAATCGAAATCGTTGCGGCAATAGCCATTGTAGTAATTTTGTCTCTTGTCTTGATGCTACGTCCAATAACAGGAATTGCCGACAATGGCGATTTCGCCAGGATAATGAATTCTACAGGGCTTTCAACCCTTTCGGATCTGCGTGAAGACCGATATTTCGGGTATGTGAACAGACTTTACAATACCAGCTATATCATCCCTTTCGGAGGCAGATACCTTTCAACGCAGATTCCACTGGTTGTGCTGGCGGTTTATATTAGTAAAGCATTATCCGGAGCACTTCTTTTCGATATCAGAACCCTTGGTGCGATATATACTCTCATACTTGCAGCAGCCGTCTTTTTAACAATAAGATGCATCAGAAAACGGTCAGGCTATGTCAGTGTGTTCTCTGCACTTGTCCTCCTTCTCATTTTATGTGATATAGGCTACACGGCATATTTCAATTCACTGTATGGCGAACCGGTGACATTCACCTTTCTGTTGTTGATGGCGGGAACGGCGCTAACTTTGGCAACAGCGGAGAAGCCTGCTGTCTGGATGCTTTTGCTGTTTGGCACGGCAGCTCTTTTCTTTTCGGGAGCCAAAGTGCAAAACGGTCCGTCCGGTTTGTTGGCTGCACTGCTGTGTATCAGGCTTGTCTGGCTCAGGAAGGATACGATATGGCGGAGTATTGCAATGGTTTCAGCGGCGGCAGTGGTTTTTGTGTCGCTGAGTTGTTATTTGGGTGTTTCAAAGGAAATAAAAGTATGCAACAAGTATCAATCGGTTTTCTACGGAATTTTGAAAAACTCGCCGGATCCGGCTGGAGATCTGCAGGAACTGGGCCTTGATCCCTCGCTGGCACCTCTTGCAGGTACCAACTATTTTATGGAAAGTTACCCAATCGATATACGCACACCGGAATTTAAGAAAATGATTTATGAAAATATCAACTACACCAAAGTGGCAGGATTCTATTTGAAGCATCCGTCACGTTTTCTGCAGAAGCTTGAATTTGCCGCGGCTAATGGATTTCAGCTTAAGCAGGGTTTCGGCAATTTTGAAAAGTACCCGGGAATCAATTATAAACAGACTACGAATTCGATGGGATTCTGGAGCGATTTTAAAATGAAGGTGCTTCCTCATACACTATTTTTCATAGGCGCTTTTTACGTTGTAGTTTTCCTGGCCCTTGTCTATGAGTACGGCAGGGCGGATAACCCCGGAAAGCGCTTCCTGGTTGAATTTTTCGGTTTTATTGCGATAACGGGTGCCATGCAGCTAATCTTACCGATCATCGCAGATGGTGAAGCCGATATCAGCAAACACCTTTTCCTGTTTGACGTCAGCTTTGACATGCTGTTTGTGTCTGGTCTGACCTATGCCGTATTAAAAGCCATGGCTGTAGTCCGATACTTCAGAGGCCGCAGACTTGCTGCAAAACTGCAGACGGAATAGGGTATTTTGAATATGGAAATATTCTAAAGGTACAAAAAAATAGTATAAAGAGCACAGTAAAATATCAGAAAAATAGGATATAAAACTTTAAAATCATATTGCATTTTTTCATTTCCGGAAGTAAAATAAAAATGTAATCCGTTACATTATAGCTTATATAATACAATACATCTCAGCAGTTCTATGGCAATATTCTTCTGTAAACGGTTACATTAGGATGCATATTCACGGGAGGGGGGTAATCATGTCCGCATCGACCATACAGGATGTTGCGAAAGCTTCGGGCGTTTCCGTAGCTACAGTTTCCAGAGTATTGAACAACAGTGCTACGGTTGCGGAGGCTACAAGGGAGATGGTGTTGAATACCATCAAGCAGTTGGATTACCAGCCTAATCTTCTTGGACGCAATCTGCGGCGAACTGAAACCAGGCTGATACTTGCGCTTCTTCCTACGATTGCGAACCCCTTTTACTCACGGATCGTAAAGGGTATAGAGGATGTCGCACATAAGAATGGTTACAATGTCATGCTGTGTAATACGGATTCCACGAAGGAAAGGGAGCAGCTCTATCTTGGATTGCTGAAAAACAGGCTGGCGGACGGTGTAATTTTGATGGCTCCAAGGATTGAAGGCGAAGAACTGACAGCGATCAGCGCTGATTTTCCGGTGGTTCAATGCTGCGAATACAAGGAAGGTGCCAAGGTATCTCTGGTACGTATCGATAATTATGCCGCAGCAAGGAAAGCTGCCAAACATCTTATCAGCCTCGGACATAAAAAAATAGGGATAATTAGCAGCCACAGTGATTTTTTATCCATTTTACGCAGGGAAGAGGGTTTCAGATCTGTTCTTGAAGAGGCGGGATTACCGTTGGAGGATCAGTATCTGGCATATGGAGACTACAGCTTCAAGAGCGGCCATCGTTCAGCATTGGCCTTACTTGCATTGAAGGAACAGCCTACGGCAATATTTGCCATATCAGATGTTATGGCTATAGGCGCTTTACGGGCATTAAGGGAGAAAGGGCTAAAGGTACCGGATGATGTAGCTGTTGTCGGTTTTGACAATATCAGTTTCTCATCCATGTGCGACCCCATGCTGACAACGGTATCGCAGCCCAAGTACGATCTTGGTTGTACGGCAATGGACCTGCTTCTTAAAACAATACAGGGGGAATTGAAAGAGCCGCTGGAGATTGTACTTGAAAATGAACTGGTCATAAGAGAATCAACAATCAGATCATAATTACAAGAAATGATAATGAGGAGGCGTTGGAATGGAGACAGGGAAGAAAGTCTTAAAGGTAGCAATCATAGGGTGCGGAGGCATCGGCACTACTAAACATATGCCCAGCCTTGCGAAAATCAAGGAGGTTCAGATGGTCGCTTTTTGCGATATCATCCTCGATCGCGCACAGGATGCTGCCGTAAAATTTGGAGATGAAGGTGCAAAGGTATATTCGGATTACAGGGAATTGCTGAAGGACAAATCCATTGATATTGTTCATGTGTGCACCCCGAACAAGTCTCATGCAGAAATATCGGTGGCTGCGCTCAATGCCGGAATGCATGTAATGTGTGAAAAACCAATGGCAAAGACAGCTGCAGAGGCGCTTAGCATGCTGAAGGCAACCGAACGCAGCGGAAAAAAGCTGACGATAGGTTATCAGAACCGTTTCAGAGTGGATTCGCAATATCTCAAAAAGCTTTGCAGCGAAGGTGAACTGGGCGATATTTATTATGCAAAAGCACATGCAATCCGGCGCAGGGCCGTACCTACCTGGGGTGTTTTTCTGAACGCGGAGGAACAGGGCGGAGGTCCGTTGATTGATATCGGCACTCATGCACTTGACCTGACACTCTGGATGATGGACAATTACAAACCCAAAAGCGTTATGGGAAGCGTATTCAGGAAGCTCGGAGACAAAAAAGATTCGGCAAATGCCTGGGGCCCCTGGGATCCTGAAAAGTTTACAGTAGAGGATTCTGCTTTTGGTTATATTACGATGGAGAACGGTGCGGCGATCATGCTGGAATCCAGTTGGGCGCTGAACGTTGTACAGACAGGCGAAGCAAAGACAACCCTGTGCGGGACCGAAGCCGGCGCCGACATGACGGAAGGCCTGCGGATCAACGGGGAGAAATATGGCAGGCTTTATGTCACAAAGCCGGAACTTGACATGGACGGTGTGGATTTCTTTGAGGGTGAAAAGCAAAGCCCGGCCGATACGGAAGCCCGTATGTGGATCGACAGTATTTTGGAAGACAGGGAGGTTGTTGTCAAACCAGAACAGGCATATGTTGTCACACAATTGCTTGAGGCCATTTATGAGTCAGCCAGGATTGGTAAAGCGGTATACTTCAATAGTGAGGGGAGTGTAATAAAATGAAACTGCCTGTTGCAATACAGTTATATTCTGTAAGAGATGCGATGGAAAAGGATTATGCAGGAACACTAAAACAATTAGCCGAATTCGGATACAAAGGCGTGGAATTTGCCGGCTTTGGAGAATTTTCTGCGCTTCAGATAAAGGGCCTGCTGGAAGAACTCGGCCTTACTCCCGTCGGAAGCCATACGAACTTGAGCCTGCTCCGGGAAAGTTTTGATAAAGTCATAGAATACAATTTGATGATTGGGAATAAATACATTGTCTGCCCTTTCAATGCATATGAGTCGAAAGAAGATTATATCAGTGCTGCGAAGTTTTATGACGAGTGCGGTGAAAAAATCAGGGCGTGCGGTTTGGAATTTTTATATCACAATCACGACTTTGAATTCACGAAGTTTGACGGTGAATACGGTCTTGATATTATCTACAAGAATGTTAAGCCGGAGAATATGGGGGCCGAGCTTGATCTGGGCTGGACCTTCTATATGGGGATCGATCCGGCGGCATTCCTGAAAAGTTTCAAGAGACGGTGCCCTCTGATCCATATCAAGGATTTCCTGTCCGTTGGAGAAAAAACCTTTACGGAAATCGGGAATGGACTTGTGGATGTGAGGGGCATTGCTGCTACAGCTGTTGAGGCAGGTGTGGAATGGCTGATTGTGGAGCAGGATGTCAGCACAATCACGTCGATGGAGAGTGCAAGGATCAATTTGGAGAATTTGAAAAAAATGGGTTTGGTGTAGACGGGAATCGCTGTACTGATCTTTCGTGAATGGAACAAAAATTAACAGAATCATGTAATATGAGAGGAGTGGGGTTATGTATCTTGGTTTCTTAACGGTTTGCCTTGGCAATATGCCATTGGAGAAAAAGGCTCAATGGGCTGCAAAGAACGGCTTTAGAGGGCTTGAGGTTGCATGTTGGCCTAAGAAAAACAACAGGGACTATTCTTCCTGTGACATCGATGTAGAAAAACTGACCGTGCAGGAGGCAGATGAAATAAAAGGATATACCAAGGCACTGGGTCTCACGATCACATCGCTGGCTTACTATGACAACAATCTTCACCATGACCCGGTACGCCGGGCGCTTGTAAACGCACATGTGAAGAAATGCATCGATGCCGCAGTGATGCTTGAAGTACCGGCAGTGGGTACCTTTGTCGGCAGGAACAAGGACAAAAACATGAAAGAAAACTTTGATGAATTTGAAACGGTATTCACCGATCTTGTTTCATATGCACAGGACAGGAACATCAAGCTGATGATTGAGAATTGTCCGATGGAAGGCTGGCAGGTAGAGGGCCTTCCCGGCACGATATCATTTACGCCGGAGCTTTGGCGCGAAATGTTCAGCAGGGTGCCGAATAAAAATTTCGGACTCAATTTTGACCCGTCCCACCTGCTGTTCCAGCTGATTGACTATATTAAACCTGTAGTGGAATTCAAGGACAGGATATTTCATGTACATGCAAAGGATTCCGAAGTATATGCGGATAAGCTGGCCCAATACGGTGTATTCAACCGGCAGCTTGGCGGAGATGGTTCAGGCTACTGGCAGTTTCGCATGCCTGGTCTTGGACAGGTTGATTTTCCCGCACTGATTGAGGCGCTGAAGGATGTCGGTTATGATGACGTTTTAAGTATAGAGCATGAAGACCCGCTTTATGAAGGCAGCGAAGAGAAAGTCAAGGAAGGACTCGTATTGGGCAGACAATACCTGGAAAAGTATATCTGAAACGCTTGTAAGGAGTGTGAACCTGTGGGATATTTTTATATTGCATTAAGCTCAATAGCGGTATACCTGTTTATTATCATAGCGATCAGGCTGTTTGGGAAAAAGGAAATATCCCAGCTTTCAGTCATTGACCTTGTGTTCATACTCCTTATCAGCAATGCCGTACAAAACGCCATGGTCGGATCTGATTCAACCCTGGCAGGAGGACTCGTAGCGGCAGGCTCACTATTTGTGATTAACTACCTGTTCAAGCTTGTTCTGTATAAAATTCCGAGATTAGGCCGTCTCATTCAAGGCGATCCAATGATATTGATTTATAAAGGGAAGATTATTCATAAAAACATGGCAAAGGCAAAATTCACACTGGACGAGCTGAAGGAAACAGTCCGCGAGCACGGTATTGCGCTTGTTGAGGATGTCGATCTGGCCATACTTGAAACAGACGGCAACATAAGCATTATTTCAAATGATTTTAAGCAGAAGACTCTTAAAAAGAGAGGCTCCAGGAAAACAGGCACAGTAAGTTCCTATAAGAGCCCTTGAAATCTTCCACTTCCTTTTTGTTGCGGATTTGAAGTGGAATGGGTTCCCCCAACCAAATGGAAGCCGCTTATTCGTATGAATAGGTGGCTTTTGTACTGCGTGAAAACAGGGTTAATTGTTATGGAGTAATGTTAAATTGTGCAGGTTGATACAAGAAGATAACGGAAGACACAATAATAAAACCATGCTTCCACTTTTTTATTTTTAGTGACGATAATTTTCAAAATTACAACATATATGTATAGAGATACACAAGCTTTAATTGAAAATTTAAAGGAGGGTTTGTCATGGAAAATGTTATTCTACAGGAAAGGTATGGCCTTTTTATCAATGGCATATGGAAAGACGCCTCAGACGGCGCTACCTTTCAGACTAAGTGCCCCGCCAACGGTGAAGTTCTCGCTACTTGTGCGCAGGCAACAGAAGCTGATGTTAATGAAGCTGTTGATGCCGCCTGGAAAGCTTTCGAAGCCTGGAAGAAAGTCACGACCAATGAACGTGCTGCGATTCTAAACAAGATTGCCGACATCATTGATGCCAACAAAGAACATCTTGCTATGGTGGAAACTATGGACAACGGCAAACCGATCCGCGAGACAATGGCTGTTGATATACCCTTGTCTGCTGCTCATTTCCGTTATTTTGCGGGATGCATCATGGCCGAAGAAGGCAGCGCCAGTGTGCTGGGCGAGCAATTCCTCTCTCTGATTCTCCGTGAGCCGATCGGAGTTGTCGGCCAGATCGTGCCATGGAACTTTCCATTCCTGATGGCCGCATGGAAACTGGCCCCGGTTCTCGCTTCCGGCTGCTGCACCGTATTTAAACCTTCGAGCGACACGTCCCTGTCTGTTCTTGAATTCGCCAGACTTATTCAAGATGTCGTTCCTGCCGGCGTGTTTAATGTCATTACAGGTTCCGGTTCCAAGGCCGGTCAGTATATCCTTGACCACAAAGGCTTCCGCAAGCTGGCTTTCACCGGTTCCACAGAAGTCGGCTGCAATGTGGCCGCTGCCGCCGCGGATCGTTTGATTCCCGCTACCCTGGAATTGGGCGGCAAGTCTGCCAACATCTTTTTCGAGGACTGCAAATGGGATATGGCTATGGACGGCTTGCAGTTGGGTATTCTCTTCAACCAGGGTCAGGTCTGCTGTGCAGGCTCTCGTGTCTTTGTGCAGGAGAGTATCTATGACAGATTCGTAGAAGAAGCCGTCAAACGCTTCAATGCCATCAAGGTTGGAGTGTCCTGGGATCCCGAGACTCAGATGGGTTCGCAGATCAATGCAAATCAGGTCGGGAAGATCCTTGACTATATCGAAATCGGTAAGACCGAAGGTGCCAGGGTCGCCTGCGGCGGCTACAAGATTGAAGAAGATGAGCTGGCCAAGGGCAACTTTATCCGTCCGACCCTGCTGGTCGACGTCACCAATGACATGCGTGTAGCGCAGGNAGAAATTTTTGGACCGGTAGCCTGCGTGATCAAATTCAGCGATGAGGAGGATGTCATCAAAATGGCCAACGACAATGCATATGGTCTCGGCGGCGCTGTCTGGACCCGTGACATCAACCGCGCGATCCGTATTTCCCGGGCCATTGAAACCGGCCGTATGTGGGTCAACACCTACAACCAGATCCCAGAAGGAGCTCCCTTCGGCGGCTACAAGGAATCCGGAATTGGCCGCGAAACCCACAAGGTCATGCTTGAGCATTACAGCCAGATGAAAAACATCATGATTAACCTTTCCGAAGCTCCTTCCGGTTTCTACCCGTGGAATGACTAGTTCTTTAGCTAATAAAAATAGAAGACAGAAAATTCTTGACGCATCAGAAGATAAGACATACAATAGACTTGTTGAACATGTTCAACAAGTCTATTGTTTCTGAGAGGAAACATATGGAAGACATCAGATCAAGGATACTGGACAGCGCAAAAGAGCTCTTTTTTACACAGGGATATAAGAAGACAACCATTCGACAGATTGTTGACAAATCGGGTGTTCTGATTGGCAGCATCTATTATTTTTTTAAGAACAAGGAAGAAGTCTTCCAGTCTGTTGTTTTAGATATTTTTGATAAGTGTGATCACTTGGTGAGTGAACGGTTTGGTGAGAAGGAAAGCCCCGTTTTTCGATATGCCTTCATGTGTGCGTTGGAATTACATGCGGTTGAAATGAATAGGCAAATCTGCGAACTTTTTTTTGAGGGTTATACCTCCAATACGATCATGGAAGAAGTAGTAAAGCATACGGCCGAGCGAACGCAGACCTTGTTTGCGGCATATAATGCAGGTTTTTCCTATGAAGATTATTATGCCCGCACTTTGGCAATCAAAGGGATTATGCGTAACTACATTGCAAACCGTTATTTGAATCAAAATCAGGATATTCCTCTGGAACAAAGAACCGACCTTTTGGTGGAAATGAGTCTGCATGCTTTTAATGTGACGCAGTCAGAAATTGAACAGGTAAAAATGCGAATATTAAATATGAACAACAAACTTACAAGAATGGCAATACTGCTGGGAGCGAAAAGTCTGTCCGGATAAAAGGATATATACTACTCGCATGGAGTGAACACTCTTTGAAATATTTACAAGCATGTTTATCTTTCATACAAGTACAAATTATAGAAAGGACTGATTTAAGCCATGGCAAAACAAAATTTTTCATACTATGAGGTTACAAAATTCAACAGCATAAAGGAAATGCTGGATATTGCGGCCAAAGAGGCTGGTGATAAAATCGCGTTTAAGTATAAAGAGGATAGCGAAATTGTTGAGGTAAGATATTCTGATTTTATACAGCAAATCAGTTGGCTTGGTTCTGCATTAACAGAAATCGGATTTACCGACAATCATATAGCGTGTATCGGCAACAACAGTTACAAGTGGGTGTTAACCTATCTTACCGTGTTAAAAAGTTCAGGCGTATATGTTCCTGTTGACAAGGAGCTTCCTGCCAACGATATATTCCATATTTTAAATGAAAGTGAGTCAAGTCTTGTATTCTATACAAAAGCACATGAAGAGCTGTTTATGAGCAACACCGACAAGCTTCCAAATGTCAGGCTGTACATAGGATTCGACCGCACTGACGACTGTGGAAATTTCTTGTCCTTTGATAAGTTCATGGAACATGGCAAAGGTTGTGACAGTACGAAATATCAATCCTTAACAAGTGATCCCAATGCACTTAAGATGCTTGTATATACATCAGGTACAACAGGAATTGCAAAGGGTGTAATGTTATCGGAGCATAACCTCGTATCAAGTGTTTATTACGGACTGCAGGTATCAACTGTATATGACTCCTGTCTGTCTGTTTTACCATATCATCATACCTACGAGGCAGTAAGCGGTATTTTGGTGTCACTTCACCACCACTCTACCATCTGTATCAATGATAGTCTGAATGCGGTATTAAAAAATCTTCAGCGTTACAAGCCTTCCTACATTTATCTTGTTCCTGCTTTTGTAGAAGTGTTCTATTCGAAAATATTAAAAAATGTGAAAGAATCGGGAAAGGAAAAAGTATTTGGCAAGCTGATTTCTGTAAGCAATGGTTTAAGAAGGATTGGAATTGATTTAAGAAAAACATTGTTTAAATCAGTACACGAAGCTTTTGGCGGCAGGCTGAGGAAAATTGTCTGCGGCGGTGCGCCAATTCGTCCCGAGATTGGAAAGTTTTTTGATGATGTCGGTATCAGTCTGATCAACGGCTATGGTATTACGGAGTGTTCTCCTTTGGTTTGTGCGAACCACGATATGTTTAGTGACTATCATACGGTAGGTATAAAGCTTCCGTGTGTCGACTGGAGGGTTGACAGCCCTAATGAAGAAGGCATCGGCGAGATTTGCATTAAAGGTGATATTGTAATGCTCGGCTATTACAAGCAACCCGAAAAAACAGCGGAGGTGCTGAAGGATGGCTGGTTTTATACAGGGGATTATGGTTATATCAATGACAAGGATCAACTTGTCATTACCGGCAGAAAGAAAAACATCATCGTTCTGAGCAATGGTAAAAACATTTATCCTGAAGAAATAGAGGGTTACATCCAGGGGATTGATTATGTAACAGAGGTGGTTGTAAGAGGGCTTATGGATGAAAAAGGGGAGGAAAGCTCCCTGATGGCGGAGGTATTCCTCAGCGAGGAAAAGAATCCCTCAGAGGTACTAAAGGATATAAAGAAGGTATCTCATGACCTTCCCGTTTACAAGCAGATTTCAAAGGTCATTGTCAGAGCCGAGGAGTTTGTCAAGACGACTTCAAAAAAGATTAGGAGATAGTACGGAGACTGGAGAAGGCGGGCTTTGCGAAACGGTATACGGATCATATGCATAGTGCGAACGACGCTGATCCGAATCCTGCCTGAGCAGCCAATTGAAACCCCAGAGGGATAAACCTTCTGGGGCTTTGTATTATCTGGAAATAAGTTTACAATAATGTGACTGATGACAATTTTGATGACAGGAGCGTGCTAGAGGTGCCAAATTATTAAACCGATTCTGCTAAGAAACATGGGGATAATACTTATAGTAAATTTTCGTGGTATATAGGAGTGTTGATAATAGGGAGTAAAACTGAATTACCGGTTTCCCAAAAATATATGACTTACATCCTCCTCCGATTTCGAAAATGATCCCGCCGCCATTGCCGTTGTATCGGCCTTCGTTTGATCATATCCTGCTTTGTGACAGGATAGGCAACAAGGCCATCTTTTTTTGTTATAAGGTATTATTTCATAAAAAAATGCACTGAATGTAAAAAAATTGCTCCTATGTTATTAGAAAATAGGCTGTTATAATTTTTGAGTAATGAATATACAGGGATTCGGTACATACGGCTTATTAAGCCAAAACCCCATACATCCCCAGTATTGAAGGCAACCTTCAAATGTGCCTGCGAATGAAGCCTGACGGAAAGGTATCCCAAATGCATATGAACAGAAAAAAGAGGGCCCGCGCCTAAATAAAATAGTATCGCTGAGAAGTAAATACGGCACATTCTTTGGATTGATTACGGTGCTGATTACCGGTCTGCTGTTGACGGAAGTACCCAAATCCGATGGAGAACGACTGTTCCTGTATCAGATTTTTTATGGGGTATGTTTTGTGCTGACTCTGCTGCAGGTTTACATTTTTTCCCGAATTAATCTTCAGCAGAGCACCCGGGAGGACACTAGACCGGCCTTCTCCATTCTGAATAGTTCAGTCCTGAAAGAGTTGGTTTCCAACAAGCCCTATTTCATTTTCTGTATATGTGGCTTTGCCTTTTTCTTTGCCTGGCAAATGGGTTGGCCATTGCTTTCCATATACTTTATCAGATATGCCGGACTTAATGAGTTTCAAATAGGTTTATTGAGTGTAGTCACGGGGATTACGCAGTTTCTTACTTATTCTGTGTGGAACAGGCAGATTGATAAAAAAGGATGCATGGCGATCATTATCTTCGGAGCAGCGGGACTTGCAATAAATCCGTTTTTCTTTACGACAAAACTTAACTTTGCAGGACGGCTCCCCGAATGACTGGCTCGTACAAATCCAGCAGGTTATCACAGATAGAGAGCAAAAAAGTTTCAATATAACGATTCCATCGTGCGCCAGATGATCGAGTGTATCAAAGTATATCCGAATGGAAAACTGGAAATCATCTTTGACGGCGGATATATTGTCGAAGAAAACCTCATTGTGTCGAGTTAATACTATAACAGCCGTTTAGCTTGACATTTACGCCATATTTGTATACTATATTATACATTACGATAATGGCGGTGATGATGTGAGTAAAAAGGTTGCAATCATAATGCCCAAGACACACGAGATACTTGAGCAAATGGGCGAGCAGATGAAACTTGCACGACTGAGAAGGAAGCTGTCTTCCCAGCTTGTTGCTGAACGAGCCGGGATCAGCAGACAGACACTCAATGCGATTGAAAAGGGCTCTTCGACGGTTTCAATCGGATCATATGCAGTTGTTTTACACGCTCTTAATAATCTGGACACAGACCTGCTCCTGATCGCAAAAGATGATGAATTTGGAAGGAAACTACAGGATTTGAACTTGCAAACGAGGAAAAGAGCGCCCAAGAAAGGTGATTCATAATGGATCTATCTGAAAAGACCATATTTGTATATGAGAACTGGCGCAGCGAGAAGTCATCTCTTGTTGGCAGACTGCACACTTCGTTTATCAGAGGCCAGGAGAGCTTCTCCTTCGAATACGCTGATGAGTGGCTGAATTCTTTTGAGAGCGCATACTCTCTTGACCCGAATCTTTCTCTCTACAGAGGGCGGCAGTACACACCACTTGATAAAAGCCTGTTTGGGCTGTTCGCAGATTCCTGCCCTGACAGATGGGGCCGGCTTCTCATGAAGCGTAAGGAGGCAATAGATGCCCGAAAAGAAGATCGCAAGCCTCGCAAGCTGACAGAGAGTGATTTCTTACTTGGGGTATACGATGAGTCCCGTATGGGTGCCCTTCGTTTTAGTCTGGAAGAAGGTGGCGAGTTTCGTTCTAATGAGAAAGCCTTCGCCACGCCGCCATGGATTAGCCTGCGGACATTGGAAAACGCCTCTATCGCCTTTGAAAATGATGATAGCGGACTTGAAGAAAAGTGGCTGCGGGAGCTCCTGGCCCCCGGATCTTCCCTTGGCGGTGCAAGGCCGAAAGCGACCGTGCAGGGGACGGACGGCTCCTTGTGGATTGCAAAATTCCCGTCAAAGCACGACGAATACAACAGCGGCGCATGGGAGAAGGTCGTACATGATTTGGCGCGGCTCTGCTCCTTGAATGTACCCGAATCAAAGCTCGAAACCTTCTCGAAAACCGGCAGCACTTTTCTTGTCAAACGGTTTGACCGAGACGGCAAAAGACGCATACACTACGCCTCTGCCATGACCCTGCTTGGAAAAACGGATGGAGCATCGGCGGCAGATGGAGCAAGTTATCTTGACTTGGCAGCCTATATCCGAGCAAATGGAGCTGAGCCGAAACAAGATTTAATCGAGTTGTGGAAACGGATCGTCTTTAATATGGCTGTTTCAAATACCGACGACCATCTTCGTAATCATGGCTTTATTCTGACGCCGACCGGTTGGAGACTCTCGCCGCTCTTTGATGTGAACCCGATCTCGTCTGGGGACAGTCTTTCTCTCAATGTAAGTGAGTACGACAACAGAATTGACTTGTCGTTAGCCATGGAGGTCGCTGAATACTTTGGACTTGCCAAAAACGAGGCTGCAAAGATTTCTGCCAATATCTGCGAAACAGTGAAAAAGAACTGGGTCAGGATTGCAGAGAGCTACAGCTTAAGCCGCGGCGCAATTGAGTATATGCGGTCGGCCTTTTCCCTTCGGCCGTAATATTCCAAAATTTCTTGGTGATGCAGAAGCTGGATTTTCCGGATAGTGTTTGGGAAATCCAGCTTTTTTATTCCTCGGCATTGTCCGGCTCATCCGTTTCATCAACCTCATCGCTGGGTAAGTCCACATCGACATCCAGCCCGTCGGTCGTTCCGAGATTCTTTTTATAGAGCCTGTTCCAGCGAAGCGGATATTTGCATTTTCTGCTATATGCCACGAGCATAGCTTCGGCTCTGCGGTATAATTACCTAACATTAGTTTACGAGTTATTTTGTAAAAGCAAGGTAATAAATGGTCATAAAAGCCTTGCGTATCAAGGGCTTCAGGCGATGCCTACACAGGAGGATTGTAGGCATACAACTCTCAGCGCGGCATATGATGACATCCATTTTGGCAGGATGATGAGAATTAGCCTGGAAGATATTTTTATAAGCCCAGTGCTGATATCATCTGTTGGATCTCAACCATGAGAATTTAGAGGAAAGAATCAATGCAATGCAATGTATGGTGATAAGACATCCTTTGGAAAAGAAATGGGTATGAATAAACAAAAAATCAATTCCAGGTTAAAAAGTGCAACGGATTTCACCCAATCAGAAATTGAAAAGGCAGTTGAACTTTTGAACATTCACCCTGAAGAAATTCCTGATTACTTCTTTGATGTTCAAGTTTAAAGAGGATAAAGGACGATAAAAAGCACCTTGTAAATGAATGGAGTGCTTTTTTTTGTTGCAAAAATTCACCATTGGTATATCATAAAATAGGGTAATTTATGATGGAAAATAGGGAATGGTTTGATAAAAATAAAGAGAGGGATAAACCAGCTTCACCCCTGCCGCCTTACCTTTGACGGCGGCACTGCGTGGTACTTCTTATACAGCTTGCTGAAATAATAAACATCCTCATACCCCACCGATCTGGCGACAGACTTAATCGACAGCTTACCTTCCAACAGCAGTTCTCTTGCTTTCGCGAGCCTTATCTTTATCAAATAATTGATTGGCGATACGCCCATTTCTTCTTTGAAAACCTTCGAAATGTAGGCGGGGCTCAGATAAATGCTTTTGGAAATGGTATCGAGGGATATTGGGCGCATGTAGTTCTCGCTCAAAAAAGTCATAAGTGTGCTGACGATGGCGGATTTTTCAGAGGAATCAAAGCTGACTCGCGATTTTTCAGCATGGCCCTGATTGCTGCGGGTCGTTTTCAGGAAGAGTACCAGCAGCTTCATGACGTTGATCTTGAGCATGAGTTCGCTTCCGGGTTCATTGTTCTCCTGCGCGTAGCATATGTCGCTGCAGCATTTCAGGTATTCCTGTTCATGATCCTGTACACTGATGATGGGGCAGGAGCCGGGCTCTATGAGATGGTTCTTTGGGAGACCTTCTACAAAAATGTTTCCGAAACCGGTATGAAGCTCCATGATATCCTCGCCGGGCTTCATGATTTTACCATGCTGCACACCCGGATTCAGAACGATCAGATCTCCTTTTTTCGCCTGATAGATGGAGTTTTCGATGTTATAGGGACAGGTCCCTGAAAGCACATAAACCAGTGAAGCGAAGTCGTGGCTGTGGTAATTGGCCACATGTGTTTCATCGAATTTTCGTTTAAAGGTGAAGTATATATGTGGATTGAAATTCTCTGCATTGATACCAAGATCGCACATTGTATTTTTTCAAGCTCCTCAGTCCGGAGTAAAGCTGTATTAAAATAAGATTATACATCATAAAATTGGTATTGTACATTTTTTTAGGGTTGCAATTATATGATAATTGGATGATATGAATCATGTAAAAATTTAAAAAATTTGTACCATAATACAAAAGAGTAGGGTAGTTGATTGAAATGCTTGAGTTTAAATGGATTTGGAGTTTTCTTAAAAAATATAGCGCTGTTTTTTTTACAGCACTTCTATTTGTTGTCTTTTTGACTTTGTTGAACATGGTAAATCCATATATACAGGGGTTGATCGTGGACCGTGTGATAAAGGGCGGGGAGACGCAGATACTGCTGACGCTTGCGGGCATCATGATCGGCACAACAGTTCTGAAGTCGGTGTTCAGGTATGCTTACCTGTACATGTTTGAGTATGTTTCACAGAGTGTGACTTATAATGCGAGGGAGTCCATATTTAAGAGGGTGCAGGAACTGGACTTCGAATTCTTCGACTCGACCAAGACCGGTGACATTATGGCCAGAATGACCGGAGACCTTGAGGCTGTCAGGCATTTTACGGCTTATGTCATCTATTCGCTTTTTCTGAATTTCATCACGTTTGTTACTGTAATGATCATCCTGTTTTCAATCAATGCAACGTTCACACTGATACTGCTTTGTGTCGCTCCCTTGATTGGAATTCTGACCTTCAAGCTGGCAGGAGAAGTAAAGCCGGCGTTTTCCGCCATTCGTGAGCAGTTTTCAAGGCTGAACTCCACCGTTCAGGAGAGCATCAGCGGAAACAGGGTCATTAAAGCATTTGCAAAGGAAGATTACGAAATATACAAATTTTCAAGGGAGAACGCAGGCTACAAAGACAGGAACATTGAAGCGGCAAAGATCTGGGAAAAGTACCTTCCCGTGCTTGATTCACTGGCAGGCGCACTTTCCGTAGTCATCATCCTTGTTGGCGGGATCATGGTGATCAGGGGCAACATAACACTTGGACAGCTTGTTACCTTCAACAGCTTCGTATGGGCGCTCAACAACCCTATGAGGATGGCGGGGTGGCTGATCAATGATACGCAGAGATTTGCCGCATCAGCGGAGAAGATTATGACTTTGCTGAACAGGGAACCCAAGATCAAGAGCAGTGAAACAGCGATTAGCGATAAAAAGCTGGAGGGCAGGGTCGAGTTCAGAAATGTCAGCTTTAACTACGGCGGTACGCGGGTGCTTGATGGCGTCAGCTTCAAGGCATTTCCGGGGCAGACGGTAGCTGTCATCGGACCGACGGGTTCCGGGAAATCCACATTGGTCAGCTTGATATCGAGATTCTATGATTGTACGAAGGGCGAGATCCTGATCGATGACAGAAATATAAAGGAATATGATGTAAGACAGCTGAGGGAAAGCATTTCGGTTGCGATGCAGGATATTTTTCTGTTTTCGGATACGATAGAGGGAAATATTGCTTACGGTGTACCGGAGGCGCCCCTTGAAAAGGTGGAGTGGGCGGCGGAAATGGCTGGCGCTCACGAGTTCATCACCACCTTCAACGAGGGGTATGACACCATTATCGGCGAGCGAGGCGTCGGCCTGTCAGGCGGGCAGAAGCAGAGAATAGCGCTGGCAAGGGCGCTTATCAAGGATCCGTCTATTATTATCCTGGATGACACGACCTCAAGTGTGGATATTGAGACGGAACATGAGATCCATAGGACGCTTAGTGATTTCTACAAGAACAAGACAGCATTTATCATTGCACACAGGATCTCCTCTGTAAAAAATGCAGACCTCATTCTGGTGCTTGGCTCGGAAACAATAGTCGAGCGTGGTACGCATGAGGAATTGATGGCACTGAAGGGCTATTATTATAGTGTATTTTTGAACCAGTACGGCGACTTTGACAAAAGTCTGGAAGGTAAAGCAGGTTGACCGGATTTTCTCTTAAAGCAGGCTGACGGGACTTTTTACAGAGCAGGTTAGGCGGACTGTCTGGGACGGCCTGAAACTGCTAGTCCTGACTGTTGGACTGCTCGATATTTTGATTACCTGGAGGATATATGGCAAGAAACAAATTCGATATAGACGAAGAACTTGATACGAAATTCGACTTCAAGCAGCTGCAAAGAATGCTTGGATACCTCAAACCCTTCAAAGGGAAGGTTATTGCGACAGTACTGCTGATGCTTACTGCAAGCGTAATGGCGTTGCTTGGTCCATACCTGGTCAAGATCGCAATTGACTCGAAAATACCTGCAAAGGATTACTCAGGTTTGATCCTGCTGTCGATTATCTACCTTGCAACACTTATTTTCAATACCATCTGTATGAAATACAGGATCAGGACAATGACCTTCATTGGGCAATGTGTACTGCACGATATCAGGAAGGACCTGTTCGTCCATCTGCAGAAGCTGCCCTTTACCTATTATGACAGCAGGCCGCACGGGAAGATACTCGTCAGGGTTGTGAATTACGTCAATTCACTTAGCGACCTTCTTTCAAACGGTATTATAAACCTCATCACAGATATGTTCACACTAGTGGCGATCGTATGCTTCATGCTGTACTTGAATGTACATCTGGCGCTCATCTGCCTCGCAGGCATGCCCATTCTTATCGCAGTGACAATGCTGGTCAAGAATGCACAACGTAAGGCCTGGCAGAAATTGAGCAGGAAACAGGCCAACATGAACGCCTATATCCATGAGAGCATTTGCGGAATAAAAGTAACGCAGTCCTTTGCAAGAGAAAACGAGAATATGGACATATTCCTGAAGCAGAGCAACGAATACAGAAAATCCTGGATGGCGGCTGTCAAGGTTCAGTTTCTGATGTGGCCGATGATTGATATCATATCTGTTGTAACGGTAACAGCTGTATTTATTGCCGGTGTTCATTGGCTTGGCACAGGCGGAGTGACAGTCGGCATTATTATCGCCTTCATAAGCTATATATGGCGCTTCTGGGAGCCTGTCAGCAACCTTGGTAATTTCTATAACGCCATTATAAACGCTGTTGCGTATCTTGAGAGGATTTTTGAAACGATTGATGAAAGGGCCATCGTCGATAATCTGCCGGATGCAGTTGAAATGCCATCCATAGCAGGTGCAGTGGAATTCAAAAATGTAGTTTTCAGCTATGAACAGGATGAGATTATACTGAATAATGTGAGCTTCAGTGTGAAACCCGGAGAAACCATTGCACTGGTAGGACCGACAGGCGCTGGAAAGTCCACGGTTGTGAATCTGGTGAGCCGGTTCTATGATATAGTATCGGGTAGTGTAATAATCGACGGCAGGGATGTCAGGAGTGTGACGCTGGAATCCCTGAGAAAGCAGATGGGGATCATGCTGCAGGATACGTTCATTTTCTCCGGCACCATCATGGACAATATCAAATACAGCAGGCTGGATGCGACAGATGAAGAGGCGATCGAGGCCGCAAAGGCAGTCAGGGCGCATGAGTTTGTGTCGGCGATGCCTGACGGCTATAATACCGAGGTCAATGAAAGAGGCGCCAGGCTGTCGGTAGGGCAGAGGCAGCTCATATCGTTTGCCAGAGCGTTGCTTGCAGATCCGAGGATACTCGTGCTGGACGAGGCGACCTCAAGTATTGACACAAAGACGGAAATGGCGCTGCAGGAAGGTCTGCAAAGGCTGCTGAAAGGCCGTACCTCATTCATTATCGCGCACAGGCTTTCAACGATAAAAAATGCCGACAGGATTATGTATATCGAGGGTGGAAATATCGTGGAGCAGGGCTCCCATGACGAATTAATGGATGGGAAAGGCGCTTACTGGAGACTTTATACAGCGCAATACAGGCTTCTTGAGGTAGTATAAAGAATCTTTCATACAGTACACTGTTGCAGAAAAATTATTCCTTCCTGCAAATCTTTTTTGCAATAGATCTATGTAACATTATGGCTGGCAGAATGGAAGAAGATCACTTTTTTTTATAACGACTTAGCTTTCCTTGTAATTCGGAAATCTGATTTTCGATGTCACGTTTAGCCGATTCATCGCTTGTCTGTTGCTCGTCGAATGCGGCTATAGATGAAATAAGCGTTATAATATCAGCAATTACCATCACTACGGCTGCAATAATTGCAAGTTGAGCAGCATTGAATCTGTTGTTACACAAGCACATCACCCAGTAATTAAATTCTGTAGTTATTATATGCGGTATACATAAGCCGTGTGAGGAAATCGAAATAGTGCAAAAATTGTTGAATATTATGTTCTGTTTGTTTCCTTACTTCCATCATACAATCTTTGATAAACATAGATAATAGGAACCATGCTGATTAACAGAAGAAAAAGTCCGAAATCATTCATGGTATTCATTTTATAAAAACCAATCTTCTCAAATACAAACGGACTGATGATAAATGCTTGAAATGCATCAAGAAGTATATTAGCGCCAAAAAATAACCAGGGACTATGATAAGTAAAATAGAATAGATATAAGGTGGTAATGGCAAGAAATCCATAATTGAATGATGAAATATTGGTAAGGAAAAACAAATTGTTTTTTGTCGTCCACCAATTGTACACTTGAGCCGTTTGCCAGGCAATTGAAGTCAATACTAAAGTAAAAAAGGTAACGGATAGAAAATGTTTTACCCGTTTTTTATCCAGTGGTATTAGCAAAAGCCAAGGTGGTAAAAATAATAACCAAAGTAATATCTGTACCAATTTCTTCCCTCCTCAATCGTTTATCTTATTATCTGTAGTTTGCTTGTTAATATACTTGAAAGAAGGATGCAACATAAAGTGCATAAAGTGTACAGAATTTGAAAAAAATAGAAAGTTTGAGTAAAGATAAATGCCGCTCTTGTTTTACAAAAGCAGCATTAACTTTCAATGTGGCTTATAAATTATTGGGGGACCGGTTCTGCGACATCCTACTTAGGAAATACAAAGGGCAGGCCTTTTGGGAATATCTCAAAGATGGCCTTTTCGACCAGGGAGTAGTTCACCATCGCAGTTTATGGGAATAGGTTTGTACAGGATGATCTCAACTTTTTTGTTCTTATAGAGGTGCACGCCCAACGCCATATCTCTGGAATGGGACTGACGGTCCTGCCTTTACCGGCAACCGGATTGATGATGAATAGATGCTTCATTTTATAGCCCGTAATTTATAAGACATTCCTTATACTTCATATCTGTATCCAGAATGTGACCTGCAATCCAGTCAGCTACAAAATTGACTATTTCCAGCAGGGTCTGGTTCTGGTTTTCTTCAAGATCCCTGCCGGCTAATTTTTGAACCTTTTTAATAAAGAAATCATGTTCTATCTTGTGAGTTGCATAATCAGGATAACTACACTTTTTCATAAGGGACTCCTCATAGCTGAAATGGTATTGTGTGTACTCGATCAGTTCACCCAGTATTTGCATAAGCTCGTCGTAATGGTCGCAATCATCGTTCAGTGTAGCTGTCTCAAATATCCGCGATCCAATTTCAAAGAGCTTGCGGTGCTGCTTGTCTATCTCCGGTATGCTGCAACTAAATTTATCCTGCCACTTGAACATATCATCTGCCTCCGATAGTGTTTTAATTTGTACATAACTTTTTTACCACAGTATGAATAATTAAAACAACTTTTTCACGAGTTAACAACCGGCTAACAATCGGCAGTTTTACGAATTCGTTACAATACAGGAGAGTTGCGTCAATACAAAGAAGAGAGGTTGGTTTAAAACAGCAAAATGAGAGGGGCACAAGGCCCCTTAATTTGACTCCAGCACATAATGGCCTTTTGATTTGATTCCTCCAATCCCTTTGCTTCCCGACTGCGTAAGCTTCGCAACCTGTTCGGGTGACACATAGACTCTGGAATCGGTTAATGCGATCCTGTCTCCCACCTTTGCGGGGTCGAGTGCATGGATCAGTATTCTGCCGGGTGAACTGGCGAAATTGGCACCGGCCTCCATGATGCCCTCGAAATAGGACTGACAGGCGCCGGAGAATATGCACAGCTTGTCAAAGCTGGGTTCATATTTTCTGGCTTCGCGGGTACTTGCGATGTAATAGCGGGAATTTCTGTAGCTATCAACGGTGTTATATTTTGTAACATTCTTTTTCAAGCCGTCATGCCCGGTAATAATTATTACGTCGGCTTTGGTACTGGCAAGCAGACTGCGGATCTGGCCAGGCTGGTCGCTTTCCGCTACAACTCGTCCATAAACCTTTATTTTCGCATCTGCGTAATACTTTTTGCACATTTCCAGGAAATCCGAACTTGAATCGATATGGAGAACTGTTCCCGACTTCCCTCTCACACGCTGTAAAAAACTGAACGGTAACATCCCGCGGGACATATGGTGTATCCCTGCAACCGCCAGACTGTCCTGAAGTTCACGCTTTGCCTGATCCGGGCTTTTCCACTCCAGATCCTCCTCTTCGGCGTCTGCCATAATCCTGTACAGCATGCCCTTCAGGACATAGGATCTCTTGCCGCTGCTCCGGCTGCTAACTTCCGCTATTTTAAAATGAACATCACCGCCATAGGATTTTCTCGTTACGACATCTCCAATCCTTAAAGCCTCCATATGACCATCCCTTCAATTTTACATAAATTGTTAGTACATAATATGAAGGGGCGGTTTTTTTGGGAACAGTGAAGCAGTCTATTTTTGGAGACTTCTGTTGAACGAGGCTTTTGTTGATGGAGGGAACGGCAATGAAAATTCCGGGAGCATCGGGCCCCACTTGAGGTGACTTCACGCTGAAATCACCATTTGGCTGGATTTGTTACTCAGATGGCCTAAAAAAGAACCGCCATTTTTCTACAGGCGGTTCAGGTGTCGTTTATATGGTTTCTTGAAATTTTGGTCAGGATTTTCAGCCTTCCTGCTTTCCGTCGAGTGACGCCAGTTTGGCTATGATGGTATCTGCCACTTGTTCAGGTGAGATATCCGTAGAATCGATAATCATGTCATAATTGAAGGGATTCGAGCAGTCTACACCATATTTGGTCATATACCGGAGGTTCTCGCTTCGCTTTCTTTCAATAAGCCTGAGCTTGGCATCTTCAAGACTGGCATAGGTCTCCACGCCGCCCCTTTCGTCCAGCATGATTCTTTTTGCGGCTTCGTTCGAGTCAACAGAAAGGAATACTTTAAAGGAGTCCGGTACGAAATGCCAGGCCATCCTGGAATCCAGGACCATAGCTTCATCCCGTTGACCGATTTTTGCAAGCTCAGTGTCAATTTCTTCATCAATTTCAGGATGAGTCTCCATATACCTGTTGAAAGCGCATATATCCATGCTGTATTTCTCCGCCAATGAACGCTGAATCTGCCCAATGGAATAAACTTTCAGCCCGAAATTCTCTTTCAAATACCGGCATACGGTAGACTTACCGCTGCCCAGATCCCCAGTAATAGATATTTTAACACTCTTGGCGGTTTGATTCATTTGACTTCTCCTTTGGACCAGCTGCTTTTACTGCAATAATTTTTGCAACTTTTATATAGGAATTATATCAAATAAAGTGCTGCATTTTCTACAGAATAATGAATCTTTTTTACGGGTAATTCATCCAGCTTGAAAACCCGGTATTTTTTTGGTTGACTTTGTATATTAGTGGGAATAGTATCAAGTATATTGAGTTAAATTAATTCATATTAATTCAAATTATTTCAGGAGGATTTTCTATGAGCTGCTACAATGTCATGACACTGATATTGAATAACAGGGTAAAAAATGCCGTCAAGCTGCAGGATGTATTGACTGAATCAGGCTGCATCATCAGCGCCAGAATTGGCTTGCATGAAGCGGGGGACGCCTGTGCGAACGAAGGATTGATTATATTGCAGCTCACCGGTTCCGATACGGAAGTCGGGGAACTGGAGAAAAAACTCAATTCTGTTGATGGAGTTAAGGCGAAAAACACACAGATCTGTTCGGAATGGTAGGATATTAAAATATAGAGAATTGGAATACCAACCACATCTTAAGGGGGAATTGAAAAATGAAGTGGGAAATAGGCGTGCGTGCGCACGATTTTGGGAGAATGCAGCTGAGCGAGCTTGCCCCCAGAATTGCTGATGCAGGATTCAGCCATGTTCAGCTTGCACTGGGGAAGGCTTTAAACGATTTTCAGTATACCTGCGGGATCCTGAGTAACGGCCTGGCCCACAGCATCGAGAGGGAGCTGTCGAGGAACAATCTGCGGCCATCAGTCATCGGCTGCTATATCAATCCGGCGGAGGAAAATACGGATGCACTTCAAGCAAATATAAAAATGTTCAAGGAGCATATCCGGTTTGCGCGTGAAATGGGCTGCAAAATAGTAGCAACAGAAACCGGATATATCATACCTGACAGTAATGAGGAAATATCAAGAAACCTGGCATTTGATCGTGTAATCCGCTTCGTGTCCGAGGTTACCGAGGAAGCCGAAAAGTTCGGGGTGCTTGTTGCGATAGAAGCGGTATATGGGCATACGATAAATACACCCAGGGCAATGGACCGGATGTTCGGGTTGATTCCCTCCAATAACTTGTGTGCGCTGGTTGACGTTGTAAACATGATTCATCCGGCTGAAGCCTCCAGGCAGATCGAGTTGGTCAATGAGGCTTTCAATCTCTACAGGGAACGCATCAATGTATTTCACATGAAGGATTTCAAAATTGCAGGAACTGCAAAGGAAAGTGCTGTTCTTGGACAAGGAGAGCTTAACCTTGCATATCACCTTAATAAAATAAAAGAAGAAAAGCCATATGCAGACATTATTCTCGAAGAAGTAAAGCCGGATAAGGCAAGCGAGGCCAGGGAGCTGGTTTCCGGATTGCTGGGGCAGTGATAACGACTGTCATTGCCCATCATCACTGCCTGACATTTTTTCTGCTGGGGGAGATCGTGTATGAAAATAATGTATATTGTGTTATTCATATATTATTTGCTGTTTGAACCTTTGTTCGGCTATATGTTTTTCAAGCAATTCGCAAAGCGGCTCGCTGCCGATCCAGGAGAAAGACTGCGTTATTACAAAAAAACATTATTATGCTGTTGGATACCGGCAGGAATTATTGGACTTTTTATATTGTTCTGGCGGGTATCGGCGGCAGATGTAGGGATAGACTGGATAAAGCTTAATGACAGTCCCTTCGGTAAATGGGGTACCTATGCCATTCTGATTGTTTTCAGCCTGCTTTTTTTACTACACATTTATCAGATCATCATGGCGAAAGCCAGTGTAGCTTTCAGAAACAAGCTCGCTTCCATTAAGCTGCCAGCTGAGGTTGGAATGATGCTGCCTCATACTGAAAGGGAGAGAAAGTACTGGCTATTTATCTCGACATCGGCAGCGTTAATAGAAGAACTCGTCTACCGTGGATTTCTCCTCTTCCTTCTCGCAGGCATTTTTCCCGGGCTGAGCGTTTACCTGTGTATCCTGATCTCCTCGATCCTTTTCGGGTTGGCGCATACTTACCAGGGGCCGGTTGGCGTATTAAAGACAGGAACGGTCGGATTACTGTTCGCGCTAATTTATGTTTGCACAGGTTCGTTACTGCCTGGTATCCTTCTGCATTTCATCATGGATTACGCTGCAAAAGATATTGGAACAGATAAAAGTGTGTGCAGGCAGCAGGAATATGATAATATATTTGCAGCAAAGGATAAAGGGTAAGCACAACTATAAATGAAGGCGGATCATGGATTTATGGATATAAATATTACAGCGATGATAGATCATACCATATTGAAGGCAGATGCCACGGAAGAACAGGTAAGGAAGATCTGCAGGGAAGCAATTGAATATAAATTTGCATCGGTATGTGTAAATTCATGCTACATTCCCCTTGTAGCAAGCATGCTGAAGGGCAGCGGAGTAAGGGTCTGCAGCGTGGTCGGCTTTCCTCTCGGGGCGATGTCATCGGCGGCAAAAGCGGCAGAAACGAAGGATGTTGTTAAAAACGGCGCGGATGAAGTTGATATGGTAATAAACGTCGGAGCTCTTAAAGCGAAGAATGAGGAGTATGTAAAAAATGATATAGCGGCTGTTGTGACAGCCAGTGGATCAGCAACCGTTAAGGTAATTATTGAAACCTGTCTGCTGACTGAGGAAGAGAAGGTGGAGGCCTGCAAGCTCGCTGTAGCAGCAGGCGCTGATTTCGTAAAAACATCGACAGGATTCAGTTCAGGCGGTGCGACAGCCGAGGATATAAGCCTGATGAGAAAAACAGTCGGTCCTGATATTGGCGTAAAAGCTGCCGGCGGCATCAGAGATTATGAAACAGCCGTCAAAATGGTTGAAGCTGGTGCAAGCCGTATCGGCGCCAGTGCATCTGTCGCCATGGTAAGCGGCAGATAGCAGGGTTGCAATTATGGTGGCAGGACGTGTAAAACCAGTCCGGCAGGAGTTGTTTTGGACGCCTGGTGACGAAATGGATGGAACTCTTCCAAGGATTTCATCTCGGATCAGAAGCTCTCTATTTCAATGGTGATGTAGAGCAGTTCACTGAAGCTAAGTAATATTTATATAAATAAAATAACACTGGGAGGAAGCTGACATGATTAAAGGAATTGGGCACATTGCACTGAACGTGAAGGACATGGACAAGTCAATCGATTTCTATTGCAACATACTTGGTTTAAAAAAGGCATTTTCATTGAACGACAAGGAGGGTAAACCCTGGATCGAATATATAAAGGTTGCCGACCATGTATTCATCGAGCTTTTCTACAATGGCCCCGGGTTCTCGGAAGAGGTTGCAAAAAAGCATAGCTTCAATCACATTTGCCTGGAAGTTGATGATATTTTTGCAATTGCAAAACAGTTGAAGGATAAAGGCGTGAAGCTTGACGTTGAGCCAGTACAGGGTGTTGATAAGAATTATCAGGCCTGGGCAAGGGATCCCGATGGCAACAGAATAGAATTCATGAAGCTTGAACCGAATTCTCCGCATATGAAGGCATAATCAAATCCAATGCCCTTGATATGAAACTTGCAGCAGAGAGAGAACGGTAGAATACATTAATATAAAGTCACCAATTTAGCAAGTCACCAATTTAAATAGTCACCGGCAAATGACCCGGCGGGTTTACAGATTTACCGTTAACTTCGTAAACTCACCGGGTCTACTTATGACTTCGATTGTTCCGCTGTGCATATCAAGGATACGCTTTACAATTGACAATCCAAGGCCGTTGCCCTCGGTGCTTCTCGAACGGTCTCCGGTGAAGAATTTCTCGAATATTCTTTTTTGTTCCTCTTGTGTCATTCCACTGCCGTAATCGGTTATTGTAAAAATAGTTTTACTGTCTTTCTTTTTCAGACGAACCTCTATCAAACCTTTTGTGCCTGAAAACTTCACAGCGTTGTCGAATAGATTGAGCCAGACTTGGTACAGCAGCTGTTCGTTTCCTTCATAGACTGTTTCCTCCAGATCCAGTTGAAGCTCGATCTGTTTGTTGCTCCACTTGTTCTCATGGAAAAGGATGACCTGACGAATCTGTTCATCCAGCCTGAAAGCTGACTTTGCCAACGCAATATTTTCATTCTCTATGCGGTTCAGCAGCAGGATGTTGCCCGAAAGTGCCGATAGCCTTTTAGTCTCTTCAGTTATGATATCTATATATTCATTACGCTCTGTATCGTTTTTGCAGTCACGGAGCAATTTGGTATAGCCTTCGATGGAGGTAAGCGGAGTTTTGAACTCATGGGATATGTCGGAAATGAAGTTATTGCGCAGCATTTCCATTCCGGCAAGCTCCCCCGCCATGATGTTGAAATTTTTAATGAGCTGTCCGATCTCATCACGCCGATTATTATGAATACGTATGTTGAAATCGCCCTTTGCGATCTTCTCAGTCGCTGCACTGAGCTTCCTTACAGGCTTAACTATAATTCTCGAAGCGATAAGCATGAGCAGTGATCCGATCAACAGGGAAAGAACACTTACCCTGAAAGTCAGAACGCGTATATCCAGCAGAAGGCCTTTGGGGGTAATAACGGCAACAATATACTGCTTTCCGGATTTCACAATGCATATCGGTAACTTTTTGCCATGTTTGTCCACTGCTCTGACAACCATGATTACAGGCTTGTTCTCTGCCGATAGAAGTTCTTCATCTGTAAGATCATAGGCTTTTTTTAATTCGGCTGTGGTTTTATAGAACTTGACCGCAATCATGCCTGACGAATACAATTTTTCAATTGTTTCAGCCTTCGAGCCGCCCTGCTCGTATACCGCTTTCGAGTCGGCAGTCACACCTGACAGCATATCAGCCAGTCCACCAAGGAGGTTTTTCTCTGTGGTGTTATAGGCAATTACAAAGGCGGTAACATTTCCGGCGAAAAAGATTACTGTGAAAATGAGTATCAGCTTGATATAGATTTTCTTAATCATGCTCTGATCACTCCCTTATAGCCAAGTCCTCTAATCGTGATGATGTCGAACTCGCTCGACGCTCCGAACTTTTCACGCAGACGTCGGATGTGGACATCTACGGTACGTTCGTCTGCCTCACTGTCCAGGCCCCAGATTTCATCCATCAATTCCTGGCGCGTGAAAATCTTTTTAGGATAGGACAGCAGTTTGTATAGCAGATAAAACTCTTTTTTGGGCAGTTCGATGTTTTCTTCGGGCGTTCTGACCTCCAGACTATCATAATCAAGAATGATGTTTCCAAGGAGGATCTGCTTTTCGCTTGAGATCTTGCTCCGCCTCAGAAGCGCTTTGACCCGCAATACCAATTCATCCATATCTACCGGCTTGGTCATGTAATCGTCTGCCCCCAGGTCGAACCCCATTTTCTTATCAGGGAAGGTGTCCCTGGCGGTGACCATTAATACAGGCGTATCAAAACCGGCATTCCTGAGGCTTCTTATCAGTTCATAGCCATCCATTTCAGGCATCATGATATCGGCTATGATCAGGTCGGCGATGGCAGCATCAAGGACATCCAACGCAGCTTTGCCGTTTTCGGCATGAAGGATGTTGTATCCATCCCGTTTCAGATATATTTCCATCAGCTTGCGTATCTTTTCGTTGTCATCCACCAGAAGAATATTTGCCAAAATGAACACCGCCTCACCTTTGAATTTTATCATAAAAACATCATGGGTAAATCAAACCTTTTTCCGAAGATATTGTACGCCAAAGGGAACTTGTTGTACGTCGGATTTCTATCAAGTTGCAGAACTCCCACTTCGATAGGCAGAAGTCCATCTTCCGGACTTCAGGTGGAGTAGAGTCTCCGCCTGAAGCTCCGATGTTCAGCTATAGTTAAAAAAGCTTGCTTTTTTAACGTTGCTGAAGGAGTTCACTCATACCGCAGTGCTTCTATCGGATCAAGTTTGGCGGCCTTATTGGCCGGATAATATCCGAAGAACACGCCGATACCCATTGAAAACAGGATTGTCAGCAGGATGACAGGTATGGAGAAGGAGGGGGCTGTTCCAAGCAGAGAGCTCCCCACAAAGCCCAGTAACAGGCCGATTACCAATCCAATCAGGCCGCCGGCCAGCGAAATGAATACGGCTTCCGTGACAAACTGCATGCGGATGTGGTAGTTCTTGGCTCCAAGTGCTTTACGTGTGCCTATTTCACGCGTCCGTTCCGTGACGGATACAAGCATGATATTCATAACGCCTATTCCGCCGACCAGCAGGGAGATCGCAGCAATGACCGCAACGGCCATCGATACTGTCGAAAGCATGGAGGTGGCTGTTGCAAGCTGTGTGGACATGTTGATAACGGCAGCCTCCCACTTGGCGTTTCTTACATAGTATTTTGAAAAATACCGATCAATATCACTTGTTAATTTCTCTGTATCAATGCCGGTCTTGCTCATAACGGTTACAGCCGGGAAATTCTGCTTGTCCGAATTTTGTTTTTCCAGTGTAATCGGGATATACAGTGCGGTCTGCGTGTCTTTTTCCGATGATGATGAGGCATTGGAAAACATACTGGTATCGGAGTATTTATAAACACCAACGATAGTATATGTTTTTATGGTACCAGCCTCGTAATATTTGACTTCCTGCCCGATTGGATCGACACCGCCCTTGAAAATATTATTCACAAGCTTGTCGGATACGACACAAACAGATTTACTGCCGGCCATATCACGGTCATTGATGAATCGGCCCTGCAGCAAGTCAAGATTGTTGACAGTCATATAACCGGGATTTACACCGGAAGCAGAAACGTTGGCGTAAAGTCTGCCGTCCTTTACCTGTCCCGAACCCGCGGCTTCACTCAGACTGATTGCTGAAACTGAATCTTTAAAATCCGTTTCAAAATTCTGCAGCATTTCCATGGAAATAAGATCTTTGTCGGTTGCACCATTCGCACCTCCTCCATTCATTGCAGTCATAAGACTTCGATTGTCTTCCATAGCGCCCGGCGCTTTTGCATATTGATCATCCTTTTGCCGCACGGTGACCATGATATTGTTGGTGCCGATGCTCTGCAACTGTGTAGAAAGGGAGGAGGTCAGGGAATTGCCCACAGAGATGATACCAATAACCGATGCAACACCGATGATAATGCCCAGCATCGTGAGCAAAGCACGCATCTTGTTAGCCCGCAGACTTTCAATTGCCAGAAGTATGTTTTCTATATTGAACATGTCATCTCACCTTCCAAGCCGTTCCCATAGTCAATTTTAATGTTTTTGCCGGAATCCCTGCGGGTTCCCGTATCACTGATAATCCGGCCATCCTTTATTGTGATGATCCGCTGTGTCATCTGAGCCAGTTCCATGCTATGAGTGACCAGCAGGATGGTTTTATTCTGTTCTTTGTTAACCTTGAGGAAGATATCCATTACCATGTTGCCGGTGACTGAATCGAGTGCACCTGTAGGCTCATCAGCCAGGATAATGGAAGGGTTGTTCACAAGGGAACGGGCTATGGCCACCCTTTGTTTCTGACCTCCCGAGAGCTGGTTGGGGAGATGATGCATCCTTTCACCCATTCCAACCAATTCAAGCAATTCTTTGGCACGCCTTTTCCTCTCGTGGGCTGGAATTCCTCCATACAGCATCGGCAATTCTACATTTTTAAGTGAATTGCTGCGCCCGATCAGGTTGAAGGACTGAAATACAAAGCCTATCTTCTTGCCCCTAACATCGGATAATTCATTCTGTGTCATTTTGTGGACCAGCTCGCCGTCAAGCGTATATTCGCCTGACGTAGGCTTATCAAGCGCGCCTATGATATTCATAAAGGTTGACTTGCCGGAGCCCGAGGCTCCGACCAGAGCGACAAACTCGCCGTCTTCTATTTTCAGGTTTATATCATCCAGTACTTTTATTTCATTAGGTGTACCGATGAAGTAACGTTTTTCCAGATTCCTGACTGTAATCATTTGAAAAGTCCCCCCAGTTTTCCCGTTTGTGTAATAATATCCTGGGGATTCGTTACTACATGGAGTCCATCTTTAAGATCAGTTCCGATGATTTCAACATTCATGTCCGTCTCAAGGCCTGTCGTAACAGGTAATTCCTTATAAACAACCCCTCCGCTTTTGGTTGTGACAGTCGGATCCTGCGCTTCGATCCACTCGCTGCCATCGTCATGTGTGACAACCGCATCATAGGGGACGGAGAAAGCATCCTTCTTTTCGCTGAGCTTGATTGTCAGACGGGCATTCATGCCGATCCTTATATTCGGATCGCTGTCTTTGAGTGTGACCTCGGCAGCGAAACTTATATCGGAGGAGGAACTAGTGTTTCCCGACTGATCCTTTAAGGCTGTCGGCGCGATTTTTGTTACTGTGCCGGTGTACTCTTTGTCACCGGTACTATCTGTCTTTATGATTACTTCCTGTCCAAGTTTGATCGAACCAATATCGTATTCACCGATAGAGGTCTGAACTATGGGATGGTCTGTATCTTCAACGACAAACATCAGGCCGGATGCCGATTCGCCTGCTTCAGCATTCACCATAGTTACTGTCCCGTCGATAGGAGCGGTTATTGCGGCGTCATTCAGATTCTTCTTCAGCTCATCAAGGGATAGTTTTTGTACCTGAAGATTGTTTTTGGTAACAGCAAGATTTTTATTTTGGGCATTTTTCAAGTTGGTTTGGGCATTTTCGTATGAAAGCTGTGCTTTTTTTACAGCAGAGTCAGCCTGCACCAGATCATCCTGTGTATTTACTCCGGTATTGATGAGTTCTTTTATGTCACTATATTTGGTTTTGGCATTATCCAGATCCAGGGCAGCCAGTTCGACACTGTTTTGAGCGGTTTGCAGGTTGGACTTATTGGTTAATGCTTCGTTGTCAACGTTGGCCTGTGAAGTTTTAACGTTAATCTCAGCCTGTGCAATATTGGATTCCAATGCAGTGGTATCAAGCTTTGCCAGTACATCACCCGTTTTGACCTTTTGCCCGACTTCGACCAATACCTCTTTCACTGAGTATTGGGCCAATTTTGAATATACCTTTGCCGAATCACTGCTTGTTACCGTACCGGAAACCAATACTGAATCGACAAGATCACTTTTCGCCAGAGTGACGGTTTGTATTGTGGTATTATTTTTTGCGTTTAGCAGTGGTCTGACTACAAAAATTCCGGCCAATATTATTACAATCACTATGGCCGAAATGATAGTTATTTTCCTTTTCATGGATAAGTACCTCTTCTTTTTATTTGTCAGTAGCATATTATCAGCTCAATATGAACTCAATATGAATCCGAAGCACTTTTCCGGCACAAAAATATACCGGCAGCATGGATTGCCACTGGTATATTCTTGTTTAATGCACTTAAAATTATGAGCCGTGGGAATCTGAAATCAGAAGTATTTTCATTTTCGACCCCAGCGATGTGAAGCTTCGATATGGGTGATGTTAATCATAATATTCAGGAGCCTTTTTCATGGATTTGAAAAACTCCATGTCATGTGAAAACATTACTCTTGCATTAAATTCCTTCTCAAGACATCTTACCTTTTCTATTGATTGTAAAAATGCAAGGCTGTCATATACTATTCCTGAATGTCTGGCAGGAGGCCCATAGTTATCTCTTGTATAAACGGCATCCTGTGGGAATATAAGCGTTCCTTCCTTTTCAAGGTGAATAACCAATCCAAGTATTCCGGGCGTATGACCCGGCAGAGTTATAACTTCAACTCCGGGGGCAAGACTGAAGTCCTTCTCCACAAGATGGTATTCCTTGACGGGTACTTCCATATCTTCTTTTATGTACGCTCCATGTCTGGCTCTGTCCTGAGATATGTGCACAAGCGTCAGGCCATATTCGAAGTCCTTTTTATGCACATAAACATCAGCGCTTTTGAACATGTTTATATTCCCGGCATGATCAAGATGCATATGGGAAAGGACAACAGTATCTATGTCTTCAGGCTTCAATCCTATAAGCTTGAGCTGTTTGTCAAGCTGCTGGCCTTCATTGAAATAATACGGAAACACGACCTTCAGCCCGTCCGGCCAATATCCTTTCATTGCATCGGGATGGCAGCCCGTGTCGTATAATATTCTTCGGTCTTCATGCTCAATCAGAACTGCGTACACTGGTATCTTTATCCAGTCCGTCCGCGGATTCTTATCGTTCACCGTACCTGTAACCTTTCCAGCCACCATCATATTTGAATCACATTCCAGCCATCCATTATCCAGTATGTAAACTTTCATAAATCCACCCCCTGATACAGATTTTTATAAATATTGATTATATCAGGCAGAGCAATCGGTACATAAGAATTGACAAGAAGTCTCTGCTGCTTTTCAATTACATTTTGGGAAAACAGTTCTATTTCCTCTTTTTTCATACCGTATTCCGAAAGCTTTTTTGCCTTTATTATATCGTTAAGAAAATCACCCAGCCTGTCAAAGGTATCTCCATCTGCCGCACCGCCGATTTTGCCGGCTATCAGCCTGATCAGTTCCTTTATTTTGCCGTTTGGATTCAGTGCATAATATAAATTGAATACCTCAATGAGAAACTGGTAATTCGCTTCGCCATGGGGTACATGGTAGACTCCGCCCAGTGGATACGACAGGGCATGCACCGCCCCCACACCTGTGTTTGCAAAGGCTATCCCTGCGTAATTACTTGCAATAAGAAAGTTTTCAAGGAGATTTTTACGATGTTCCTGACCTTTTTCCAGAATTTCTGCATACCCCTCCAGTATTTTGTTTATTGCTGCTGTGCTGTATAGCTCCGTATAAATATTCGCCTTTGGAGACAGCATTGATTCCATTGCATGTATAAGCGCATCTATTGAGCTGTATACGAAAAATGGATATGGCAGATTTTCAAGGAGCTTTGGTATCAATACGGCATGATCCGGATAGAGGCTATCACCGACAAGCCCCAGCTTGGTATGGAGATGCTTGACTTCAGCAATGGAAATGTTGGTTACTTCGCTTCCGGTTCCGCATGTGGTAGGAACAATAAGCAGCTTTCTTTTTTTGACCGGACTGATATGCTTCTCAAAAAGCTCTGAGGATTTTGTTACTCCGCCAAGAGCCAATATTTTTGCAATATCAATGACAGTTCCCCCTCCGATTGCGATGATTCTGTCAAAGCTGTCCAGTGAATGATTTGCTATTATTCTGTCAATCATTTCATCCGACGGCTCACCGCTACCGTACTTTTCCTGAAAGGCAAACGTGCACTTAAGGCCGAGAGCCTCCATATAAGGACGGTACAGGAATTCGTGTGTAAGCACCAAATCACTCCCGCTTAATTCAAATTCCTTCGCAAATGTTTTAAAATCATCAAACCTGTAAATGTGTGGTTTTAAAGAAATCATTTTCATTTTCATCTTCCTCCCAGTAATTCAGAATATATTCCAAACAATGATCATGGCTCTGTCAAACCCGTTTGAACTCTTAACAGAACTCTCTGCTTCCTTGACCTTTAGCATGCAAAACAATAAAAAAAGACACAAAAATATAAAATATTCTGCATCCTCGCATTCCTTACAATCAACAATTCCATGTCTCAAATAATAACATTCTATTTTAATAGATCGTAACACATAAAAATATATCTAGTATATGTTCAATTAGCATAAAGCTTATTGTCCTTTCGGTACAACATATTACGCCCTTCCCTGTAAAAAGTGTCAGGTACTTTCTTATTTTAAAACCGAGCAAATATTTTAACAACTGCCCGGTGCCTCTCAAATCACAATTGAGCAATTCCTCTTGCTAAACGAAATAATCCTCATTGTGCCGCTGCATTTTGGGCAAGAGAGAGGATCAATAAAATATAGTCTGGACAGCATGAACTTAGCCTGTTTCCAGTTTAACAGCTTTTTTGAATTGTTACAATGTGTTTATTAGTTCCAATAACTGTCGACCCTGATTCCGTAGGATACAGTTGACAGTGTGCCAACGGAAATATTTTCTGTTGTTATCTCGGTGCATGTGCCATCGCTGCCTTTGATGACGAAGAGATCAATCATGTCCTCGGACTGGATGGCGTCAAACAATTTGTGAGCTATGCCGCAGCAGGCGAAAAGTAAAGCGATATTACCTTCTGCTTTTTGCAGGAATTTAATTCTTTTTCTGTATCAGATAATTTTTGTAATTTATATTGCTTATCCGATTGTATTACCGGTATGGACATTGACATAAATCAGGGAAAAATTATATAATATTCACGGGAATGTAAATGCTTACATCACGGGAATATCAGTACTTACATCACTGGCATATCAGTGCTGACAGTCTATCGGGAAGCATATGGAGAATCAGAAAAGAGGAGAGAAGCAATGAAGGCTTTTATGGATAAAAATTTTCTGTTGAACAGTAAAACGGCGGAGGAGTTATATCATAATTATTCAGAGGAAATGCCGATTATTGACTACCACTGCCACTTGAATCCAAAAGAAATAGCAGAGGATAAGAGATACAGGAACATCACTGAACTCTGGCTTGCCGGAGACCATTACAAATGGCGCGCGATGAGGAGTAACGGCATTGAGGAAAAATACATAACCGGTGATTCGACCGATAAGGAAAAATTTATTAAATTTGCTGAAACCATCTCCCGCTGTATTGGCAATCCCCTTTACCACTGGACGCACCTTGAGCTCAGGAGATACTTCGGCATAGAGACGGTTCTCTCACCGGATACGGCAGAGGAGATCTGGAATCGCTGCAATGAAATACTGGCTTCCGGGCAGCTATCTGCCAGAGATCTGATAAAACGTTCCAATGTCGTTATAATCTGCACAACAGATGACCCGGCTGATACGCTTGAGTATCATAAGGCAATAGCCGCCGATTCATCATTTAAGACGAAGGTGCTGCCGGCTTTCAGACCGGATAAAGCAATAAACCTCGAGAAGGATGGCTTTGCAGATTATCTGGCGAGGTTGGGCAAAGCAGCAGAAATCAAGATACGCAGCTTCGAGGATCTGAAGAAGGCTCTTATTCTGCGTATTGAATTCTTCCATGATGCAGGCTGCAGAGTTTCCGACCATGCCCAGGACCCGCTAATGTATGGTGAGGCGACTGAAGCGGAGACCGGCGGAATATTTGAAAAAGCTTTATCCGGGCAGACGCTGACTGAAATAGAAATAAAAAAATACAAAACACAGGTGCTGCTATTTTTAGGCAGGGAGTATGCAAAGAGGAACTGGGTAATGCAGCTTCACATGGGTGTGCTTAGAAATGCGAATAGCTCTATGATGAAGAGGCTTGGGCCGGATACAGGATTTGATACGATTGGGGATAGGATCTTTGCAGAGGATCTGGCAAAGTTTTTGAATGCACTTGAAGAAACAGGTGAACTGCCAAAAACAATTCTATATACGATCAACCCAAGGGAAAATGAAGTTCTGGCAACGATGACCGGTTGTTTCCAGAGCAGCGTGATACCAGGCAAGGTACAGTTCGGCTCAGGCTGGTGGTTCAATGACCAGAAGGACGGCATGATCAGGCAAATGACGGCGCTTGCCAATCTCGGACTTCTCAGCAGGTTTGTGGGTATGCTCACGGACTCGAGGAGTTTTTCTTCCTATACAAGACACGAATATTTCAGAAGGATACTCTGCAACCTGATCGCCGAATGGGCCGAAAATGGCGAAGCGCCCTGTGACATGAAGCTGCTCGGCGGTATGGTGCAGGACATCTGCTACAATAATGCGGTTAACTACTTCCAGCTTGGGAAATAATATCCTTCACCGAAAATAGCAATGAATATTTTCAGGTGAAGGAGCAGGACGTATGGCTTTAAATGCATATATTTATTTTAATGGTAACTGTCGAGAAGCAGTGGAGTTCTATAGGAAGGCATTCTGATAAAGATGGTTTTACGTAAAACTAAGGCCATCTTTTTTGGTACCTGATTTCAATGATTACCGCATGCTTCGATTCTTATTTGACAGGCATGCCGTCCCTCCCCGCGCATCAACCCAGGGTACTATTGTCGAAAAAACTGCAGGAATATATAATATAATAAAGCATAGATGAAGGAGATGGAATCATGGCATTCACAATTGGTATCTGTGATGATAATTCTGAGCAGGTTCAATTACTTTTGCAATATCTGCATAGTTATCAGGGTGCCGATGAATTTGGAATTATCGCAGCTACGGAGCCGGAAGACTTTCTCGTGAAAATGGAAGCGGACAGGCCGCAGTTGGTATTCCTGGACATTGACATGATCGAAATGAACGGTATCCGTCTTGGAGAAAAAATCAAGGCATTTTATGAAGACACCGTCATTGTTTACATAACCGCACATGAAGAATACGCCCTCGAAGCCTTCCGCGTAAGAGCATTTCATTATCTGCTGAAGCCTTTGACGAAAGAAAAATTCTATCTTGTGCTTGAGGAAGCTCTGAATTTCATGAAAAAGAAAAGAGGGGCCAGGCCTGAGAGAAAGTTAATTATTCAGGTAAAAGGCGAGATTGCTTCTTTGAATTATAGCGAAATCTATTATTTTGAAAAAATAGGCCACCAGATAAAAATCCATACGGAAAACCGTGATATTTGCTATTACAATAATTTACTCAATCTTCTTGGTGAGATCGATGCAGATTGCTTTATCCAATGCCATCAGGGCTATATTGCAAATGTAGAAAAAATCAGGGGCTTCCGGGACAAGACCCTGTTCCTGGACGGAAATCTCAAGCTGCCTGTGAGCAGGTCTTTTGTTGATAATATTAAAGAAATGCTGGCGAGGAGGTTGTTCGCCTGAAAGGAAGCATAATGAAGGGAATAGGCGCTTTTCTTACCGGAGACGCGGGGCACTCTACCTTTGAGGAAAGAATATTTAATTTTGCAATGCTCCTTGGAATATTTATGACTGCTTTTGGTACTGTGATGGATGTTTACTATAGGGTGGACATCCTGATTGATGTCATCTTTGTAGGATGCTGGATACTGACTTATTATCTTTCAAGGTTCAGGAGTTGCTTCAGAATAATTTCTGTAATTTCTTCCGGAGTACTGGTTTTTGTCTTCATCCCCTACAACTGGATAGCCAGTGGCGGGAGCAACGGCGTTTTGCCCTATTATACGATTATTTTCATTGCGATCTTAAGCATTATTTTATCGGGGCGTTTTCGCATCGTTATCGTAATCTCCTTGTTTGTCGTTGAAATGCTGCTTATTTTGCGTGATGCAATCAACTCGGGCTGGCTTGGAGCAGGCTTGCGAAGAAGCCTGTTTTTCCCTGATATGGCAGTTCACCTATCTGTAATTATGGCTGCCATGGCAGTAATGATCATTGTGTATTCCAATACCTATATGAGGGAAAGAACGCGCAGTGAAGCATATGCCAGGACCATAGAGGAAAACTATCACCAGCAGCTTTATTATATGGAGAATCTGGAGCAGCTCATATATAAATTGAAATCGGAGAGACATGATTTCAACAACCACCTTGGCGTCATCTACGGGTTGCTGGAAGGCAGCGAAGCGGACAGGGCGGGAGACTATGCGAAGCAGCTGGTAAAAACCGCTGAGGAGTACAGGAACATTGTGAATATACCCTATTCCATGCTGCGGGCAATACTGAATTATAAATTATCCGCCGCAAGGGAAGAAAAGATTGAGCTGAAGCTGGATGTCAGCGTTCCTGAGGGACTGAAACTCAATGAATTCGACCTTGCCGTGATTCTGGGGAACCTGCTGGATAATGCGATCGAAGCCTGTGCTGCAATCGGCGAAGGCCGTCGGTATATTGGCTTAAACCTCCTCTACAGGCCGGATTATCTGATCATTCAGGTGGAAAATCCGGTGAACCGGGAATCGGCTGCACAAGGCGGAAAGAACCATACGACCAAGCCTGACGCCGAAAATCACGGCTTCGGCTTAAACAATATCGAATATCTGGTGAACAAACACAATGGATTGATAAAAACAGGAGCGGGAAAAGGTGTTTTTAAGGTAGATATCGCAATACTTGTCGATTAATGCACCAGAAAAAGGAAGAAAAATGTCGATTATGCTATTTCAAGTACCGATCATGCAATCGGTACTTTTTTTATGCCCACAAAGATTAGAATGGAGTAAGAAAAAATTAAAACTATTCAGGCCGGAATTGATAGAGTTGATGAGAAAGGCATGAGACAAGGGGAAGATGAGGAATTGAGACAGAATGAAAATTTCTGAAAAGATATATGGGCGGGAAAAAGAGATAAATGCTTTGCAGGCAGCATTTTCCAAGGTATGCAAGGGCGAGTTCAGGATTCTTATTGTTAGTGGCTCTTCAGGTACGGGAAAAACTACTTTAGTCAACAAAGCACTGACAGCGGCTGTGAGGGAGAAGAGTATTTCTGTCTCCGGCAAGTTTGAACAATATAACCGGGATGAACCTTATGTTCCCTTTATCCAAGCCTTCAGAAGCCTTATAAGGAGATTGCTGACCGAACCAAAACCGGTGATTGAAAAACAAAAAAAGAAACTGATGAAGGTATTGGGCAGCAATGGAGCATTAGTAACCGAGCTTATTCCGGAAATAGAATTTATTGTTGGCAAGCTTCCCGCGGTAGTGGAAGCGGAGCCCCAAAAAGTGCAAAGGCGTTTCGAACAGGTTTTCAAGAGATTTCTGGAGGTTTTCGCCTCAGCGGAGCAGCCTGTGGTTTTATTCATAGACGACCTGCAATGGGCGGATCTGGCATCGCTGCACCTTTTCAGGTCAATGTGCCAGAATCCCGGGAATGCGTATATACTTATTATCGGAGCATACAGGGAGGAAGAGGTTGATGAGGCACACCCACTTCGCAGTACGCTAAAAGAAATTGAAGAAGACGGAATAAAACCGGAAACCATACGTCTCAAGAACTTTACGCATGAACAAACGGTAAGTATGGTAGCCGATTCACTTCAGGATGCCGGAGCGGAATCGTCCAGGCTTGCCGGTATTATTCATAGAAAGACATTGGGTAACGCCTTTTTTATCGTTCAGATGCTGCAACACTTCTGCGATGAAAAGCATCTATGCTTTAATGAACGGGAAGACCGGTGGGAATGGGATATTGAACATATATCCGGCATGACAATTCCCGAGGATATTGTTGAAATAGTAATAAATAAGCTGAGTAAGCTGCCTGTTGAAACATTAAATGCATTAAGACTGGCTTCGGTTATCGGAAATTCCTTTACGCTGGAAATGCTGGCCATTGTGTCCCAATGTACCCTTGAGAAGACCATGGACAAACTTTCGCCGGCACTTGCAGAAGGGTTGCTGCTTCCTGAGGAAGACCCGGAAGAGCCTCTGCGGACAGCTGATATTCAGGACAACAAGGATGCGGGTCCGCGCTTTGAATTCCTGCATGACAGGATTCAACAGGCTGTTTATGCACAGATAACAGAAAGTGAAAGAAAAGAATTGGATTTTAAAATTGGCAGGCTTTTATTGAACAGTGCGGATGAAAGTGATTTAGGCAAAACAATTCTAAGCATCATGGCTCATTTTAACAATGCGCTTGAGTTGGTAACAGACTGTTCGGAGCGTATCAGCCTTGCAAGGTATAATCTTGCGGCAGGTAAAAAAGCAATGGCGGCTGTAGCATTCACTTCGGCATTAAAGTACTTCGAATCAGGAAGGCTGCTTCTGACGGAAAATTCATGGAGGTCGGATTACGGCTTATCTTCTGAACTGAATCTAGGGTATGCAAATACCTTGTTTTTGTGTGGAAGCATAAATGAATCCTATCATATATTTGACATTTTACTGGCAAAGGCAAAAACCGGTATGGAAACTGCGAAGATCCTCGGAGCAAAAGCAAACCTGTTTTCATCGGTTGGAGATTATGAAGCAACTATTTCAACCGGTATTGAAGCACTAAAGAATCTTGGCGAAAATATACCGGAGCGACCGGGCAAAACCCTGATTACTATATTGACAATAAAATCCATGTGGTATTTTAGAAAAAGCAGAGTTAAAAACATACTCAATATGAAGGAAAACCATTCGCCGGAAACGGATAAAGTGCTTGAACTGCTTATTTCCATGGCGCTTGCTTCGAATCTCATAAATCCTGATTTGTTTGCCGTCATCGCGCTGAAAATTGCTATTTTATCTATAAAGCACGGCAATACCAAATATGCGCCTTACGGCTATGCAGGCTACGGAATAATTGCCGGCAGCGTTTTGGGCAACTATAAAAAATCCTGTTTGCTTAAAAAAGCGGCAGCTGCACTGTGCGAGAGATATGACGATGTTTATATCCGATGCATTGTCAATTTTGTGGATGCCACCTTTATCAATCACTGGATCGCACATGGGAGCAGCAGCCAGGAGTATTTCAGCAAAGGAATCCTATATGGTATTGAGGCGGGTGAGTATATATTTGCAGTCAGCTCGGCGGCTATTCAGACAGAATTTAATTATTGTATGGGCATGAACCTGGAAGAGCTGCGCAGTCAGATACAAAGTGCTTATGAATTGGGCAAAAGGCTGAAGTGCCAGGATATTGCCGAGTATTTGCAGTGCCTGAACAAGATCGTTTCAGGTATCATGTCAGGTAACCTGGAATGCTTTGAGCAAGAGAATATTAAGCTTCAAATGGGAAAAAACAGTAATGACATGATGATGTATTTTTTACTTAAAATGCAGGCATATTACCTTTCTGAAAAAAGTGATGAGGTGTTTGACCTGCTGGAAAAAGCACAGAAAAATATGGATGCTGTTCTGGGTCTTATTCAATATGCGGAGCATTTGTTCTACCATTCTCTTATTATCACCGCAAATTATCATCAACTGCCGGACAGCAAAAAAAGAAAGTACAGGAGTGTTTTAAAGCATAATATTTCCAGATTTAAACAGTGGCAGGACAACTGCCCGGAGAATTTCAGGCACAAGTATCTGCTGTTGACTGCCGAGTATGCACGTATCAATGGGAAATCTGAAAGAGTGGCGGATTTATATCATGAGGCAGCTAAGTCGGCTGAACAAAACGGCTTTTTGCAAAACGAGGCAATCATATGTGAACTGGCAGGCAGGTATTATGCTGATTCGGGCAAGGACAGAATTGCAGCCACATATCTGGCAGACGCCTGCAAAAAGTACAGGCTATGGGGAGCGGAGGGAAAAGAAAAAGCACTGAAGAAGAGATACGAGCATCTGATTAACCGACAGGAAGCAAAGAATCCGGCCTGCGGCGGAAATTTGCCCGAGGCTGAAAAACAGTACACGGAAAGGCTTGATTCGGCAAAGATACTGGAGGAAATTAAAAGCCTGTCACGTGAGACAGATATGAAAATCCTTCTGGAGAAATTTCTTGATATTATTGTACAAACATCTAATGCCGACAAGGGATTTATTCTGATCGAAAAAAACGAAGAGCTTTATATAGAAGCGTGCAAAGAAGGCATCGAACTGCCTGTAAAGTCGCTTGACATACCTCTTGAAGAATATGAGGGTATTCCCAAAAAGCTCATCCGCTATACTGCGCGGACTTATGAAATCGCGTCTCTTAGTGACGAACGTCTCAGGGATGTTTTTCTTACCGACTCTTATATTATAAGAAACAATACGGCTTCTGCATTATGCCTTCCCCTCATCGTCCAGGAGATTTTTTCAGGTGCGCTTTATCTCGAAAAAAGCATGAATGCGGAAGAGTTTTCAGAAGAAGGCATTGAAGCAATAAAAGTGTTGTCCTGTCAGGTGCTCCTTATGAGAAAGCTTCAGAATCTTATGGAAAATGAAGCTGAAGCAGCAAGAATCTCAACGAATGCGAAGGTTATTGAACAGTTGACAACGAGAGAAATGGAAATTCTCAGGCACATGGCGACCGGTAAATCAAATGGAGAGATTGCACAAAGCACAGGGCTGACGGTAAACACAATAAAGACACATGTACTTGGCATTTACGGCAAGCTGGGAGTGAACAGAAGAGCACAGGCGGCCATATGGGCCAGGGACTTGAGAATATCATAAAAGCATCCCTGCTTTTATACCATTCGGCACGGGATTTATGCATTTGAGGCGGAAAGTGTTGACTACAGTACATTCGATATAATAAGTTTATGTCTGAATTTGTTGTTTTTTGCGCAATAGCTCGAATTATTTGTTTTTCATACCGGGACTAGGAATTATTCAATATGGAGGGGCTGCAAATGAAGACGGTTAATGATATTCAATATTCGATGAATCTTGTTGAATCAGAGAGAGAAGCAAAGGAAGTGACAAATTTTTTACGTTCGGCTGCATCATTTGACGATCGGAATTTCACTCCGGGAGAATTGGAGCATATGGAATTATGCATATATGAGAGCCTCAGAGAGGAAAACTCCTACTACTGGTGTGTCAAAAATGAGACCGGGCAAATAATAGGAGCACTTGGTGTAAAAGAAAACTGCCAAAAATCGGGAGGTTATATCGGAGACTATTGCGTGATTCATAGAAATTACAGGAAAAATGGAATTGCAAGGGCATTGCATTATAAAGTATTTGATTTTTTATGTACCCTTGGCGCCCGTTATATGCTAATAGAAACCTGTGATATGCCATGTTATTTGCCTGTAAGAAAGCTTCTTTCCGAGCTGGGCTTTTATCAGATAGGCCATTGCCCGGACTATTATTTTACCGGTGAGGGATTGGTCTGGTACGTGAAGAGCTTTGTGAAGGATGGAAAGGCTAATAACATAACAGCCCAAAATCCGAAGGGAAGTGGGTCATATTGTTGATTCACAGGAAAAAGCCGCTTTTTTTTACATCAATTATTCTTGCCGGTATATTGTGCTATTCAATTCTGCATAATCTGCCGGTATATTCGGAAAATCCATTTAACCGGTTCATGAACTTTAAGCAGCCTGTTTTCGCTACAAGCGATGCCGCCTCCAACATATATCTTATTGATGACGGCACGAAGCGCATCATGAAGCTTGATGCTGCCGGAAAGGTAATTTTTGTCCTTAATGGGGAGACGGGAGGCAGCCCTGGATTTTTCTCCGCCCAGGAGCTTGCTGTAGACAGTTATGGCAATCTTTACGTCTTGGATAATTTGTTGGACGAGAATGGCCAGAACGTTGAAAAGGAAGAGATTATCAGGTATACCGCCAATGGCAAATTCAAGGATATCGTCTACTCTGTTGAATATGCGGAAGAGGACCGTCCGATCAGAACGGGTAATATATGTTCTATCTCTGTTTATAAAGAAAATTTGTACCTGTATAACAAAAAAAAGGATTCCTTTGTTCTTACCAGGGTAGCACTAGATACAAAAAAATCCAAGGACATCATTCATGTTGCATTTGCCGATGCAGCAAGCATGATTGTTGACTTTGGCACAGCGTATGACCCGCCGGCAAGCATTTTTACAACCAAAAGGGGAGAGATCTATAAGGCAGTGGAAACAGGAGATCTCTCTCTTGTTTATACAGGAGATAATAAAGCCGCTGATTTTGTAAGCTCAATACCCTGGAAGGCAGAGGTGTATGACAGGGATACCGTATACTTCTCTGATATTTTACAGCGCAGTATAAGGTGTATTGAGCCTTCAGGCAATGTCAGGACGCTCATTTCGGATAAAATATTGCAGGAACAGGGATATGACAGTGATGGAGTGAATTTTTACACCGTGTCCGTGGCTGCGAATGGTAATGCAGTTTTAGTAAGCAATGGGAACGTAGTGAGCTGCAATAATATGTCAATCGTCGGCTTTTACGGCAGCAGGGGTCTTTTACCTGTCAGCGGTTACCTATTGAGGCTTTTGCAGTGGATACAGATTGTTTTACTGGCTGGGATACTTGCATTTATAGCATGGTATCTAGTTGTAAATATTTTTAAAGGCAGGCCATCAGCCGTCTTGATGCAGAGCCTGTTTGTTATTTTTGCCATTGTCATCGCGACGCTTCTTGTATCCAATACGATATTCGATAAATTTCAGAGCCGCTACGAATCGGATATTTTCAATCATATCAGCCAGACGATGTTTCTTGCGTCAAAAAATATTGACGGAGATACTTTTGAAAAAATAAAAAAACCCGAGCATTTTATGGATGAAAATTACAAATTGATACGTGAGCAGTTACATGCCTCTTTTAACTATAATCAGGATACATGGAATGAAGGGTTTTATGGTGCGCTGTATACGGTTGTTGACAACAAGCTCTATGCCGTTATGTATTATGATGACAGTAAGTGTCCTTTTTATCCTCTTGCCGAGGATGGCTCGGAACAGGATTATCTTAGAGTATTCAATGAAAAAATCATGATAACCACAAAAAGCAGCGATGCCGAAGGTGACTGGATGTATGGAATGACACCTGTCCTCAATTCTTCCGGGAAGGTTGTGGGAGTACTTGAGGTCGGCACTGATTCATATGGCTTCAATCAGGAGAATAGCAGGCTGAAAAATGAAGTTCTGCTGAAAACTGCGACATTGCTGGTTGTACTTATTTTTATAATGCTTGAGATAACCATATTCGCCGATCTGTTGAGAAAGCGGCGGGAGAGATTGCCGGACGAAGCTGACAGTAAAATGATAACAAGCCTGGATACATTGACAATGCGCCCTTTATGCTTTCTAATTTATCTTGCCTGCTTTATGTCAGGTTCTTTTGTTCCTATTCTTATGAAGCAGCTGTATCGACCGATTTTGGGTTTGCCGGAAAATGTCGTGCTTGCGCTTCCCATATCTGTGGAAGCGCTGCTGATTGCGGTTTCATCTGTCATAGGCGGGTACGTGAATGATAAAAAGGGATGCAGGCCTACACTCATATCAGGCCTTGTGCTGCTCTTTGGCGGACAGCTGATATCCGGCTTTGCCGGCAGCCCTGCGATGTTCATTTTTGCAAGGGCGGTTGCAGGTGCAGGAATGGGACTGACCTTTATATCAATGCAAAACTATGTGGTTATCCCGGCCTCGGAGGAGGAACGCAATGAAGGTATCTCGGCGCTGAATTCAGGAGGCTTTGCCGGATTGAACGCGGGACTTATTGTTGGCGGTTTGCTTGCAGAAAAGTTTGGAATGTCAAAGGTCTACTTTTTTTCAACTGCTTTGGTGATGATTTGTGTTTTTCTGTCAATAAAGACTGTAAAGAATAATACTTGCACAGTACAAAAGGAAGGAAATAGCCAGGGTTCCATAAAAAGCCTGTTTAAGTTTTTTACAACGCCTGCAGTCAGCACTTTTTTCCTGTTGATGCTTATTCCTACAGTGATTTGCACAATGTTCATCGATTATTTTTTCCCTTTGTTTGCAGAAGGTCAAAAGATGTCAACGTCAGGCATCAGCCGTGCATTTTTGCTATATGGCCTGAGTATCATCTACTTGGGACCCTCACTTACCGTATATATTTCGAAAAAAATAGGAGCAAAGCTTTCAATGCTGCTGGCAGCGTTGATTCTGGCGGCGGCACTGCTGCAATTTGCAGTACAGGGTACATTGACCTCTGCTTTTATTGCAATTTTTATGATCGGTATTTCAGAGAGCTTCGGAATAACATTAAGAGTAAATTACTTTTCTTCTATAAACGCGGCGGATTTGTTAGGCCAGGGAAAGTCTCTCGGATATTATGGACTGGTCGAAAACCTGGGCCAGGTCCTGGGGCCGATTATTTACGGAATGGTTATCGGAATGGGAATTTTCAAAGGGATAGGACTGATAGGAATATTCTTTATAGGTGTCATTTCACTGTTTTCAATCCTTAGCGTAAGAAAAAAAGCGGCTGTTGCGAATGCATTAAAAGTGTAGACATTCCTTAATCCTTATGGCATAATTCCTGCTGACAGGTATTTCCGCACGGGAATTCTTCAGCCTGATGAGGTAGGTTTGATTGAACAGCGGCGAAATCTCACGGATGAACTGCATATTTACCAGATAACTCCTATGACATCTCAAAAAGCTCGCCTTCAGTATTTCTTCAAGATGTTCCAGCGTATACCGGCATTCAAAGCAGCCGTCATTCACGTAAATGTGTGTTTTTTTATTGCTTGCGCAGCAGTAAAGTATTTCTGCCTTGTTTATTACTATGATGGATTCGCCTTTACTGACTGCAATATAGTCTTTAAATAGATTTCTTTTAGAGATGGCAATACCGGCGTCACCTCTTTTTCTGGCTGCCATGTCCAGAGTGATGCGCTGGATCAGCTTATTGAAACGTTCCTGTGTTGCAGGCTTCAAAATATAATCAAAGACGCCAAGCTCAAATGCATTGAGGGCAAATTTCTCATATTCGGTCAGGAACACGACATAAATATTGGGTAAAAGGGCGGTTACCTTTTGTGCAAGCTCAAGTCCATCCATTTCCGGCATGGAAATATCGGTAATAAGAACATGAGGATTGAGACTTTTTATTTCTTCCAAAACGGACGCTGGATTTTGATAACTGCCTACAACTTGAATGTTTTCATAATTCTTCAGTAAATTTCTGAGATTCTCCTGTGAAGAGGAATCATTGTCTGCAATGACTAGATTTATCACAATATATCTCCCCAGTGTATGTTATTAAGCTGTTCCAAATGAGTAAGCTCATTCGCGCTTCTCGTATTGTTTTGCCCAGTTTACCATAAACGGGTTTTCATGTCTTCACCCAAAGGGGTGAGAGATGTAAAAAAATGAAACCTTTTGTCTAAATGAACACACTACTCATCTTTAAAAAAATGCATTTTGTCCTAAAAGCGTGGTTGTATTTCCGGCTTTAACAGTATAATGGAAAAAAAGCATTGGAAAGGGGGCAACTGATCTCAAGTAATAAGAGATAGCAGATATTACTTGATATTGGGAATATATGTCAGAGTATTTATCGCCGGGAGTCTATGTCGAAGAATTTGATCAGGGAAGCAGGCCGATGGAAGGTGTAAGCACCAGTACGGCAGGCTTTGTAGGGATGACTGCGAGAGGCGCAGTGAAAGGCGTGCCGGAACTTGTTACAAGCTTTGCTGATTTCAAAAGGAAATTCGGAGGGTATCTTTCAAAGGTTGAATATGGCGACTATTCTTATCTTCCCATCTGTATAGAACAGTTTTTTATCAATGGCGGGGCCAGATGCTTTATTATGAGAGTTGCTCCATCTGACGCGAAGGCTGCAGCTTATGACGGAGATAGTGAAAAATCTGCCGGCTTGTCTTACATTTGCGCGAAAAACCCCGGAGTTTGGGGGAATAAAATCAGAGTAATAATCACTGACGCATCAAAAGCCAAGACACAGATACTTGATATTAAAGAGGATTCATATACCGGGAACAGGTACATTGTAAAAAACACCGCAGGCTTTTATGAAGGGGATATTGTTTCCTATACGGATGGAGAACAAACCAAACTGAACAAAATTATAAAAGTGCAGGATGATTTTATTCAATTTGAAAAAGCTTTTGATATTGATGTTATTGACCAGAAAATTCTTCCCACAAAAACAATCTCAACCTGCGAGATCAGTGTTACCGTGAAATATGAGGACATCGATGAGGCTTATGAGAATGTGTCCTTCAATCCGGCGGCAGCCAACTATATTGAGAAGAGGATGGCTAAATCGGAGATTGTTTCAATTGCTTATAAAGCGGACTCCGGTATGAAAGAAATAATCAGGCCTTTTGAGCAGATATCCGGCGGTACGGCCGATTCCTTTGTAATCACACTTGCAGGCGGCAGCAACGGCCAAAGCATGAACGTCGACGCTTCCGTATTTATCGGCGCTGACAATGGCCCGGGTGAAAGAAGCGGAATACAGGCATTTCTTGAAAATTCACAGGTAAGCATAATGGCTGTTCCGGGGGTTACTGATCCAAACGTCCAGATCACATTAGTGGCACATTGCGAAAATCTTGGCAGCCGCTTTGCGCTCCTGGATATTCCAAGAGATAAGAAAAAAGTTGATGAGGTTATTGCTCACAGATCCATGTTTGACAGTAATTATGCGGCACTTTATCATCCATGGCTTGAAGTATTCGATCCATTGGACAAGAAGAGTACATTCATTCCGCCGTCAGCTTCAATTGCAGGCATATATGCCCGTTCCGATACGGAAAGAGGCGTTCAGAAAGCGCCTGCCAATGAGGTGGTCCGCGGATCCACAGGACTTGACTGCCTGTACAATAAAGGAGAGCAGGATATCCTGAACCCGCAGGGCGTGAACCTTATAAGGGTGTTCCCGGGACAGGGAATACGCGTATGGGGCGCAAGAACATGTTCTTCCGAGTCTAATTGGAAATATGTAAACGTGAGAAGGCTTTTCATCTTTATTGAAGAGTCCATAAAGTCAAATACCAATTGGGTAGTATTTGAGCCTAATGAAGTGATGCTTTGGTCGAGAGTAAAACGCACCATAGACGTATTCCTGACAAATCTGTGGAGGAATGGCGCTCTTGCCGGAGGTACCGCAGATGAAGCCTTTTTTGTAGACATCGGAAGAACCACCATGACTCAGGATGATATCGACAACGGAAGACTGATATGCGTTATAGGTGTGGCACCTGTAAAACCTGCTGAATTCGTCATATTCAGGATTACCCAGAAGGTAAATGAATCGCAGGGATGATCTTTGAAGAAGACAGGAACAGGCTGAAGTGAAATGCTGAATAAAACTGAAAGGGGATGGACAGATGGATTATCCATATACAAAGTTTAAATTCCGCCTTGAGATAACAGGCGTTGATCAGGCGGGATTTTCCGAAATAAGCGGATTTGATGCCAATGTTGATGTAATTGAATACAGGGAAGGGGATTCTCCCGTATCTACGCCTGTTAAATTACCTGGATTGACCAAGTACGGAAACATAACGCTTAAGTGGGGCGTTTCAAGCTCGATGGAGTTGTACGAATGGCTTCAGGGAATAAGTGAAGGGGATATTGAACGAAAGACTGTAACGATTACAGTATTAGGTCCCAAGGGGGATGCTACCGCATCATGGCAGCTGATCAACGCATGGCCGGCTAAATATACTGCGCCCGATTTCAATGCAACAGCTTCAGAGGTTGCCATTGAAAGCCTGGAGCTGGCCCATGAGGGAATGACGCGCACAGCGTAACAACTCAACCCGCCACAGCTTTACAGTTTTGTCCGGTTTATCTGCCGGGTAGGATGTTTCCTGCCTGACAGATA
>WSSedL1CaDRAFT_10000038_pt1 | contig 74450 bp, 58 predicted proteins | sample WetSurSL1Cattail_FD_9464 | JGI IMG/M metagenome (IMG submission 9464)
CCTGAGATGGAGGAAAACATGTTAACAGAACTTGAGGAGCTAGGCCAAAGAGCAAAGAAGCACAAGCAAATCACCAATGTAGTAAACTTTCTAAACCTTAACCTACTGACTACAGCATTTCATTCGCTTAAAAGGGATGCGGCAGCCGGGGTAGACGGAGTAACCTATCAAGATTACGAAGCCAACCTCCAAGAAAATCTCCGAGACCTGTACCTGCGATTAAAGGCCCAGAAATATCAAGCGCCACCGGTGAGAAGAGTCTATATACCAAAAGACAACGGCAAGCAACGACCGATCGGAATCGGCACATTGGAAGACAGAATCGTACAAAAGGCGGTAGCATGGATGCTAAGCATCATATACGAAGTAGACTTCCAGGAATGCTCCCACGGATTCAGAACAAAACGCAGTTGTCACACGGCACTCAAGAGACTCTATACAGCTTTAATTGAACGGAACAGCAGATATGTGGTGGAAGCAGACGTGAAGGGTTTCTTTGATAACGTAAATCACAAGTGGTTACGAAAATTTCTGAGACACCGGATAGCCGACAAAGGATTGTTAAGGCTAATCGACAAATGGTTAAAAGCAGGAGTTATGGAGAACGGGGTAGTCACCCATGATGAGGATGGAGTGCCCCAAGGAGGACCGGTAAGTCCAATGTTGGCAAATATTTATCTCCACTATGTTCTGGACTTATGGTTTGAGATAAGGTTTAAGAAAGAGTGCAAGGGTAAGGCAAGTCTGACGCGATACGCAGATGATTTCGTAGCAGTGTTCGAAGAAGAGAAAGATGCAATAAGATTCCGAATAGAGTTAGATAAACGTTTCGCAGACTTTGCCTTGGAGATTGCACCGGAGAAGACCCGTATCATAGCATTCGGAAGATATGCAATATATTATCTAGTAAAACAAAACAAGAGACCGGAGACATTCGATTTCCTGGGTTTCACCCATTACTGTGCTAAAAGCAGAAAAGGAGTGATGATAATATCCAGGAAACCAGTCAAGAAAAGACGCGAAAGATTCATAAAGCGAATCAAGTTATGGCTGTTGGAGAATCGTCATCAACCGGTCAGGAAACAGCAAGAACACCTAAAGAATGCATTGATAGGGCACTACCAATATTACGGGTTGAGAAATTGTACAAGCAGTCTGTCGGGAGTACGAGAAAGAATAAAGCGGTTTTGGAAGAAAGCCCTGGTGAAACGGAGCCAGAAAGCCGACCGAAGTTATACATGGGAAATACTCAACAACAAAGAGTGGTTTAAACTACCCAAACCGCGGGTATATAACCCAATGATTTAAGTGCCTTTGTTAGAAAGCTGAAACCAACTGCGGGAGCCCGGTGCGGGAAAACCGCACGCCGGGTTCTGACCGGGGATGAGGCGGGTGACCGCCTCTCCTACCGGACCGACGAGTACCAAGACCTTCAACTATGATGCCGATAACCAACTGACCCGATCCAGTACTCCCGGCAAATTCCTGGAAAATGATCAGACATCCGGTACTTACGGCATAAAAATTGGCGACTACCTGGGAGCCAAGATGATGGACTTCGCCCCGATCCTGACCGCGATGATGGGTTTGGACTACAATTCATCCTCTATCGGGATTGATTTTGGTTCGACAGCTTCAGGAGTGAAGAAGATCCAGGTGATCCCGGATGGGAAGTTTGCCGTGCACCGGGTGACTCAGAGAACGCTTGACCTATATACCTCGGCGGATAATTCAACCTATACAATCATACCGAGAAGTAATTGGACTTTTGCAACGGACAGTAAAGGCGTGATCACTATCACCCTGAACGAACGGGTGGCCACCCGCTACTTGAAAGTGCATGTGAAGTTCGACGAACGGGATAACAGTTTTTCGGCCAAAAACAAGGCGACCTTCCTGAACGACTTTGCCAAGATGTTACGGATTTATAAGGAAGCAACTACCCGAACTGAAGAGTTCCAATATGACGCCGACGGGAACCGGACTTACCAGCGAGTAACGTTGATTCAGAGTAACAGTTACAGTTCTTCCTATTATTCAAGTTCAGACCGATTAAAGACGGACGGGAAATATGCTTTTGTTTACGATGAGGCAGGAAATTTAATAAAAAAAGGGAATCATTTTACAATTAGCGGGGACGTTGTTACCTTCACCGCCACTTCGGGAGACGGGGTGGAATATTGGCAGTACACCTATGATTTATTGAACCACTTGACGGAAGTTGCCAGGAACGGTACAGTCGCAGCAAATTATGAATACAGCCCGGACGGGCTCCGGGAAGTCAAGCGGGGCAGCAAGGGAACGATCCATTACGTCTTCGAAGGCACGGAGCCGATCTTTGAAAAGAATATAACCAGCGGCAAGATTAAGTCGTATGTTTATGCCTTGGGGAAACATTTGGCGAGAGTCGATGGAGTCATTGGGGATAAGACGGCTAAGGTGTATTATTACCATACTGACTACTTAGGTTCGGTCCGGGTTATCACCGACCAGGATGGGAAGGTAATATTCAATGCCGACTATTTGGCCTTTGGTACGAAGTTTGTAAGCAACGGCGACTTTGATGAGATTCATGGCTTTACCGGGAAAGAGTATGATGCGGATATTGGATTGTATTACTTTAACGCCAGGTGGTATGATCCGGAGTTAGGGCGATTTATATCCGAAGATCCGGCGGCGGATCCCAATAATCCGAATCTATATTCATATTGCGGGAATAACGGTGTGATCCGGAGTGATCCAAACGGCCAATTTTGGTGGATTGTTATTGGCGCTATAATTGGCGGAATTAACGCAGAACGAAATGGCGGCAATTTCTGGACCGGGGCGTTTGTAGGGGCAGTTTCCGGTGTTATTTCTTGGGGTGTGAGCAGCGCCTTTTCGGGTATGTTAGGTGAATCTTTAACAACAAGTGTTTTAAGTGGCGCAGTTGGCGGTGGAATAACAAATTCGGCCTTTGGTGGTGATTTCTGGGAAGGTGCAGGGCAAGGGGCGCTTAGTGGAGCACTAACTTGGGGAGCAAATCAATTATGGGGAGAGCAACTTACTCAATGGGCTGGCGATGATGCATTTAAAATGGCTGCTGCAAATGCTTTTAATAGTGGTGTTGTCGGGGGCGCAATGGGAGGAAATCCGGTAGAAGCGGCGGCTACTGGAGCTGCTTATTCGGCTGGTGGCAGTATTTTTGATAAATTTATTCCTAAATTGGGTACATTCTCTACTAAAAAATTTGATCCTAATAACATTAAGGAAGTAATAGTTTTAAATGATTCTACTAATGTGTGTGCTCAAGGCCATACTGCAATATTGTATATTGACGCAAATGGTAATGGTATGTATTTTAGTTATAACCCAATAGACACAACTGCTCATGGACCAGCAGAAATGAGATATAAAGAATTAAATCCTGTTCAGACGACTAAGTTATTAAATACGGGTCAAATTGGAAAGGTCAATCTTACTACTGGGGCAGTAATCAGAACAACAAAAGATGCTGAAAGATCATATGACCGATTTATACGATTTGATGTAACTCCTGATAAAGGGAGTCAAATGTTTGGGGTAGCTCAAAAGTATTGGAACGATCCTGGTACATATGATTTATTAAAACATAATTGTTCACAAGTAGTTAGTAATATGTTAAATGCTGGAGGAATTTCATATTCCTCTGTAGCAAGACCAAACGTTGCTTTTAATAATGCCATAAAAGCCGGTGAATATACGGATGTTTGGAAAATTGTGAATAAAAAAGTGACAAGGGATTTTTAATCAAGTTTACTGTTTCTACAAGTACAGGGGTAAAAGAACTGATCTTTTGCTAATTTTAAACAGTAATTAGGTTAGAAAGGATTGAAAATATGCAGAAGGTGTTTGTTATGATAATTTCTTTTATGTTATTACCCACTTTAGCTAGTTGTATAGATAAATCTCAGTTATTAAAAGATTACAATGGTGAAATTCTAATGTTATATCCTGATCTCAGGGGTGGGTATCATGAAGCATGTAATCTAATTTACACACCGAAGAATAATAAATACTTATATATAAATGAAGGTAATGGCATTAGTGATGTCTCTTTCTCGGAAGATAAAGACAAAATACTGGGGTTAGATGGGGATTTTTTAATAGTCGAATATGATCTTAAATCAAACAGTTCCATCGTAGTTTTCAAAGGTGATGAAGAAAAAGAAGCTTCATATGATTATGTAAAATATGTACCAAAATCCGATTGCATCAGTTTTGTTGCTTATCCAAATTTGTATATATTTAATCGAAAAACCAAAGAGAGAAAATTGGTAACTCAAGCTGATGGAGAATATGCTTGGTCAGAAGATGGGAAAATGCTTTTTTACAGTAAAACCGGTGAGAATAAGGTCTATTGTTTAAATATGGAGAGTAAAAAATTTACATTGTATATTGATAATGGGTACGATCCTCAATTATCTCCAAGCAATGATTATATTGTATTTAAAAAAGATGGTGGGAGATTAGCAATAAGAGAAATAAAGACAGGTAAAGAATGGTTTTATAAATCACCATTAGAGATATATTATTATAAATTTTCTCCGGATAATAAACATTTAGCCATAATGGAACTTACGCCAAAAGATAAATCATTTAATAAAACAAGCCTTACAGGTTGGGATTTTAGAAATAATCAAAAAGTTGCATTAATTAGAGAATTGCTTGATGGGGCGTATAGTAATTTTGATTGGAAATAGTAATGTTGGCCTGTCGACTTCAAAAAATCCATCTGAGCAAAAAATGAAGCTTAACATAAAAGTTAGGCTTTGATTTTTTGATCGATCAATGGGAAATTGAGTAATTTCAATCAAAAAATTTCTATATTAAATTGAGGCTTCGACCAATAAGACATGGCAAAGCAAGCATTCAAGATGAAATGCTAAAATAAGGAGTAAGTCTAGGCTGGGGACTCTTTAAGTAACTTTGCGATAATTATGATAAAGTCCGCCTAAGATCGTGTAGGCTTCAAAAAATCCATCGGCAGAAAAATAAGTAAAAAAATCGGCTTAAACTGAAAAACCGACATGAATATTTGGGATAGGCGAAAGAAAATTTGAATTATTTCCAAGAATAGTTTACAATATTTTACAATAGCTTTTGTGAAAAGGCATAGCAAACCAAACATCCAAGTGTGTGCACGATGAATGTTTTGAAAGAGAATAGAGCCTTTCTCAAGAGGCTTTATGATAGTTATGATACAGCCCGCCCAGAATCTGTTCTGAAACTAAAGCAGTTTCCGCAATGGTTGTTTTTCCAAGTCTTTTGGTTGTTATAGGAGTCTACCGCCCAATCCCTTGATGAGTCCGGTGCGGGTTGTAGTAATTATCAATATATTCCCTAAGTAAACAGTCCAGATGCTTCTCGTCAAAAGGGATAATGTGATCAAGTAATTCCCGGCGCAATATGCCGATTGCTCTTTCACAAATTCCATTTTACCAGGGACTTCGATATCCTGTTCTAACGGAATTGATTGCGAAAATACGGTCGTTATCGTGAATTAGGTATTTTGGTTGTATTCTATAAGGCGTTGCTTCCCGGAGTTGCTGGGTCACCCAAGCGGAAGTGGGGTGAGAAGTGATTGCAACATGCTCAATCACTCTGCGGTCATGGCTGATAATAATCAAGACATATAACACTTTAAAGAATATTGTGGGGACCGTCAGGAAATCCATCGCCCAAATGCCTTTGTGGTGATTTACCAGAAAGTTTTATATGATTGCCACGACTTTTCGCTTGGGGGTTTTCGGATAGGGGAAAGATACTTGGCAATGGTATTCGGGGCGGGAACGTCTACTATCCCAAGATTGATAAGTTGATCGTGAATCCGTTCGGGCGACCATAAGGGATTCTCTTGGTGAATACGTTTGATTAGCGCAATTGTCGTATGGGATAAGGCTGGTCTGCCGCGATACTTTTGACTTTCGCGTCCAACAAAAGCGAAACACGGTACGATTCAACCGATGACGGTTTCCGGTTTGACCCAAGGCGGTGCGGGCCATTAGTTTGAGATTGAAGGTGCGGATGAAGAATGTACACCAATTGTGGAAAGACGATAGGATTGTAATTAAATTTGTCACAATGAGGAAATGACATCACAAACGAGTTTTTTAAAAATAGAACGGTCTATCTTTCTATTTTATTCGCTTGATTTGAATTACTTCAGTGTCAAGTTCTTTAACCATCTGCATTAACTGTTGATGTTCCTGACAGTTTTTTTCAAAGTTATGTCTGTTTTCTTCTATATGGGCATCAAGCTTCGTATCTAAGTTATCAACTTTGGTTTCAACTCGATCAACTTTATCGTTTAATGGTTGTAGACCTTCTCCAAAAGTACGAAACTGCGACATTAGGTCTTCCAGCAGGACAGCCACTTTATTATCATCCATCGAAACCACCTCATCTTCCCGTCTACTATTTTATCATGATTTCCATCTAAGTTGGACAACTTTTTTAGTCATTACCAAATTTTAGCTATGACGGCGTCGGCAACCGGATTTAGATTTCCAACGGCCTGTAGACTTCAAAAAATCCATCCGGACAAAAAATGGAGCTTAACGAAAAAGTTAGGCTCCATTTTTTAAAGTCGATCTTTGAAAATACGGGCAGGGTTAGAGCAAAAATTGTTCGATTAAGGTTTGAGTTTTGGCAAAACGGCATGAAAAAACAAGCCTTCAAGATTGGTCGATGATCGAGTGTGGACTTTTTTACTCAGGCAGCTTCATGATAATTATGATACTGCCCGCCCATTCCTTCTCTTCCAAATGTTACTAAAAAGAGATTATTGCAGTGCCGTCGGATAGTTTTACTTTAACATATTCGATTTTGGAGTCCTTAGGATCTTTTTTGGGACTGCCTGTAAGGATTACGGTTTCGCCCACCGATAAAGACGAAAGCCATTTACCGGTTTGATTGGCTTCAGCGCGAATCGATGCAGGGACAATACAGACTCCGTTTTTGGAGTAGTCAGTTTTTTCTTCGCTTCCAAATATATTGGCAGAACCCAGCAAGAAAGCGATTACCAATCCGAACCATGCAATTTTTCGTTTCAATAACATCACCCTTTAATATTTATAAATTTTCTTAAAAAAATAATAATATTTTTTTAAGAAAATATCCATAGTTATAGTAAATATTTTTAAATTTTTTATAAATGAATGTTTGAAATGTTTGCATTTAAGAAGGGTGGGATTGCTCTCGCATTGTAAGTAATGAACTCATAAGATTTGTCTTGATTATAAAGTAAAATAGAGGAAATAATGACAAAATGTAGAATTTTAACGATGCTATAAGTTTATAAGTTGGTTATTGAATACATTAGCGCCATATTAAAGGCGGGTGGTAAACTTGCTTTCCCCCAAGTATTTTCTTTATTTAGCGACCGGCGCCGGGCTTCAACCCCGGATTGAAATGAGCAGCAATCCCCGGGTGGATGCTTTCTATTTAAATCAACTCGGCTATCAAGAGATGCAGATTTTGCGGCCGCCCCAGCCCATCTGGATTGTTGAAATTCTACTTCGCAATCTGCAAACCAATGCCAATATTCTGTTTCCGGCAAAATTTTTGAAATTGGCCTCCAGTTTACTTCAAGAATACTTGCCACACTTGAAATATACGATGCAGAGACACACCATCCATGAATTGCGATTCCCGGAGTTCGATCCGCCGGAGTTGGAAAAGTTGTTTTGGGGCAGGTTGTTGCTGGGAACCGAGGTCCCGGAACTTCTCCGGGTAAACGGGATTGAGTTGCCCTGGGATGCAGAGGATTGGTTGCAATATCAATATCTCCAATCCACGTTGGAACGTACGGCAGCCGTATCGATTGACATTTTAGGCATTCCTTTTTGCAGACGTTGCGGTGAAAGCAAAGCCATTATGGAAGACAATTGCATGTTTTGCGGCAGCAGGCATTGCCTAACCTGTACCAACTGTCAGACCATGGGTTTGGCGAAGAGTTGTATTCCCTTATATTTTCAAAGTTTTCCCCCGTCTTCGACGGCTTCAGAAACTTTAAAACCACCGAAGACGCCAATCCAGCCCCAATTGGATTTTGAGCTGACTCCGCCTCAGAAACGGGCTGCAGCTGCGATCGTTGATTTTCTTGCCTCCGAGCAGCGGCAATTTTTGGTCTGGGCTGCTTGTGGGGCTGGGAAAACCGAGGTAAGTTATGGAGCGATAGCCAAGACGTTATCCGAAAACGCGAAAGTATTATTTGCAATTCCCCGTAAAGATGTGGTCGTTGAATTATTACCAAGGATTCAACATGCTTTTCCGGAGATAGAAATAGTCGCATTGTATGGCGGGGGCGGCGAACGTTTTCAAGATGCACCGCTGACCCTTGCCACTACCCATCAGTGCCTGCGGTTTTATCAGAGTTTTGATTTGGTAATTCTGGATGAAGCCGATGCTTATCCTTATGATGGAAGCGCTATGCTGCATTATGCGGTTAACCGGGCTCTAAGACCCGGAGGACATATGATTATTATGACGGCTACTCCCGGTAAATCACTGATCCAAAAGACCCGCAGCGGCACTTTGCCCTATGTTTCGATTCCAGCCCGTTACCACCGGAAACCATTGATTGTACCCCAAATATCGAAATTAAAAACCAGGAGCGGTACAAATCCTATTTCCAGTTGGGCGCCTCCGGCCTTGATTCAACAATTTCTGCTAGGCTGTCATCAAGATAGTCGGCGGGCCCTGATCTTTCTACCGACTTTGAAATCCATCGCAGAATATGGTTCAGCCCTGATTAAATGGGCTGTTGCCCGAGATATTCCTGGAGCCATAATTCATTCCAAGACCGCTGCTCATGAAGATGCAAAATCGAATCTATTACAAAATAAATTATGCTTTTTGGTGACATCGACCATTTTGGAACGGGGTATTACCATCCCTAACCTAGATGTATTAGTATTGGAGGCGGATAATGAAAAGGTTTTTGATAGCCAAACCCTGATTCAGATTGCCGGTAGGGTCGGACGTTTGGGAGAAACAGGACGAGTGATTTTCGTTGCCGAGCATCCCTCCTATTCCATGAAGGAAGCGCTTAAAATCATTCGGGATATGAACCGGGAAGGCTTTGAATTAGGTTATTTGGATAGTCAGGAATAAAACCGTAATATTTTATTAACACAAATTTCCTATAAATTAGGTCCTAGGACTTATAATAAATTTTGGAGATTTGTCGATGATGAAAATAAGGATCATAGAAATCCAAAAATGGTTATGCCAAATCGGCAACGGAATGGTGGAATTATTATTTCCGACGCCGGAACAATGTCCGGTTTGTGGGCAGGAAGAATGTTACCATGGTGGACTGGGCAAGAATTGTCTGAGTCGAATCGCTTTTATCTTGCCGCCGATTTGTTGGCGATGCGGTCGACCCCAAAGATTGATTGCAGTCACTCGTAAAAATTGTCTTCAATGCAACGAAAATCGTTATTATTTTTCAGTCGCTCGATCGGTAGCAGTATATGAAGGGTTTCTGCGAGAATATTTAACTGAATTGAAATATCGGTACCGGCCGGATCTGGGTGAAGCATTAGGGATATTATTAGTCGAGTGGGTAAAATGTCATCCCGAGTATCAAAAATTTAATTTGATCATCCCAATTCCGATACATTGGCAGAAATTAACGGTTAGAGGCTATAATCAGGCGGAATTATTAGCTAATCCATTACAAAAGTATTTGGGAATTCCAATAAAATGCGATATAATAGTCAGGGATAAAATCACTTTATCTCAAAATGCCTTGAATAAAGAAGAACGTTTTGCTAACATTCACGAGGCTTTTCGGGTAATTGACACCAAACCGATTGCTGGTGCAAAGATATTGCTGATTGATGATATTTTTACTACCGGCGCCACAGTTTCGGAAGCTTCTAGAGTTTTAATGCGAGCTGGAGCTCAAGATGTTAAAGTTTTAACTTTGGCTGGCGGTATTCTGGATTCGGAATGGCTGGCAACCTAAAGCTGGAGGTAAAAATGGATATCAGAAATTGTAAACGATGCGGTAACATCTATCATTATAATGGCACCGGAGTTTGCAACAACTGTACCGAGCAAGAACAGAAAGACTTTTCCGTAGTGCGGGATTATTTATTTGAGCATCCCAATTCACCGGCTGCCGAGATCAACATGGCTACCGGTATTGAACTTAAGGTTATCTCCAGATTTCTTAAAGAAGGACGCTTAAAGATGGAAGGCGAAGGACTTCTATCATGTGAGAAGTGTGGCGAAACGATTAAGGCAGGTCGGTTTTGTGAAAAATGTCTTCAAGAAATACAGAGTGAATTACAAAAAACGATCAAACCGTTACCTAAGGTTCAAGGAATTGGTGCCAATACCAGTCCTTGGTCTCAGGCAAAAGTTCACACCTATGATCATATCTTGAAGAAGAAAGATTAATGAGGAGGTAAACGGTCCAGTAGTCTGAAAAACAAGGGTGTTTTACTGTTTTGTATTGAAAATATTGAAAATTAAAAGGTAGGTGATAAAGGATGATCATCTCCAATAAACAAGTACAGAGTATCTTGTCACTGAATCAAGTTACCGAACCTAAGAAAAAAGGGGCGGTTGTTAATAATTCAAAGTCGGTCAGTAAGGCAGATTCTCTCGTGTTATCTGATCGTGCTCAAGGATTGCAATTTACTACCGAACAAGTACTAAAGTCTCCGGAGGTTCGTGCCGAAAAAGTAACTGAGTTGAAAAAACAAATTCAGGATGGCACTTATCAGGTACCTGCTTCCGATATAGCTTCAAAGATGGTTGGAAGGAGCCTGGTAGACGAAATCGCCGGGAGGTAGTACTATGCAAGACAATCGAATACTCCAACAATCGTTGGAAAAAGAGCTTGCGCTTTTGGAAGAGCTTAATGATTTGAGTTTGCTTAAGAAGGATGCACTGGTAGAGGATGATTTGGCGGTGTTGGAAGCCATCGTCCTCAAAGAAGAAGCATTATCAGTCAAACTTAAAACCATTAGTAACAAATGTCTTCCCGAGGTGCAATTTTTTTTAAGGCAGCAGAAAAATCCACCCACCGAATTAGTCGAAATTGTGGCCAAAGTTCGCCGATGTGCTTTTCAATTTCGTCTCAATAATGAACTAAATCAGAATTTGATTCAAGATTCCATGGCGGTAACTCAGTTTACTATTAATTCTTTCCGTTCCTTAATCGATGGGGCCAGACCCAGCCTGTATGGAGCATCGGGCCGGGTGCATCGAAAAGAAATTCATATCTTGGATGTAAAGGGGTGATTGGGAGTGGCTTCAACTTTTTTTGGTTTGGAGACGGGTGTTCGCGGCTTATTGACGCATCAACAAGCCCTGGAGGTTACCAGTCAAAATATGACGAATGCCAGCACTCCCGGATATTCAAGACAACGGGCAGAGATCGTTACGACTGAACCATTTTCCGAGCCGTCGCTTAATAGAGTCAAAGTTGCCGGGCAAATGGGGACCGGTGTTGAAGTTTCCGAGGTTATTCGGATCCGCGATCAAATTATCGACCAACAGATCCAGCAGGAGACAACTACATCCGGATATTGGAATGCCAGACAAGATTTCTTGGGGCAAGCGGAAAAGATCATCAACGAACCGGCTGATTCAAATATTCGTTCTGAAATTGACGCATATTGGGTGGCATTGCAGGAGTTGGTTAAAACTCCTGATAGTCAGCCCACGCGTTCGACCTTGCGCCAAACCGCTTTAACACTAACCCAAGATATTCGCCATAATTATGATAGTTTGAAAACTTTGCACGATGATATCAATGATAAAATTGTCAGTACTGTCGGTGAAATAAACCGTTATGCCGAACAGATTGCCCACCTTAACAAACAAATCGGCAAAGTAACCGCGCTGGGAGACAATGCCAATGATTTGATGGACAAGCGCGATGCCCTGGTAGAAGAGTTGTCCAAAGATACCAATGTTTCAGTTTCGTATGATGAAGTCAATAAAATAACGGTTCAAATTAACGGTATTCCTTTGGTTAGTGGTGAGGATGCCAATTTTATCAAGGCTATCGAGGAAAATAATAAAGGCAATGCCCGTCTGGAATGGACAATTCCTAAACATCAACCGGTAGCCCCCACTAACGGTAGCTTGGCTGGTTTGTTGCAGTTACGGGATCAAGATATGCCGAAAATGATTCATGATATCGACACTGTTGCCAATACCTTAATTTCGGAGACCAACCGGATCCATAAACAAGGTTTTGGTTTAGATAAAAGTACCGGGAATGATTTCTTTAGTGGTAGTGGTGCGGCGGATATTGATGTATCCAAGTTAATCCAAGACCCAAACAACGGTTTAAGCAAAATCGCTGCTTCAAGTTCTGTTATCGGGCTGCCCGGAAACAATGAAAATTCTCAAAAAATGGCTGACATCCAGAATCAGTTATTGATGATGGAAGGCACCACGACGATGGATGGTTATTGGGGCAATATGGTGGGTGATCTTGCTGAAAGATCATTGGCCGCGCAGACCAAAACGGCGCACCAGACCACTTTGATTACAAGCATGGAAAACAACCGACAGTCGGTGTCCGGGGTCAATCTGGACGAAGAAACCGCCAATATGGTTAAGTTTCAGCATGGATATAATGCCGCAGCCAAAGTGATCAGCACGATGGATGCAATGTTGGATGTAATCATCAACGATTTGAAAATAAACCCATAATGGATTTGGATTTAACCAAGAAGGGATGAATCAATGATGCGCGTCTCCAGCAAGATGATATATAACAGCCTTACATATAATATTATGAATTTGGAAGATTCCATCAATCATACAACCGATCAGGCCAGCTCCGGTAAACGAATTACCAAGCCGTCCGATGATCCGATCGGTACCACCAGGGCCATGAAATATCGAACCCAGGTCACTGAGATTCAAAAATATACTGATAATTCCAATGCCGCATCCAGTCTGCTCAGTTCTGCAGATACAGCCTGTTTTTCTGCAGTCGATCACCTGCAGCGGGTACGCGAATTGGTGGTGGAAGGGGCCAATAGCACCAACAATGAAATGGATTGGAATTCAATGGCTTCTGAAGTTGATCAGATCAAAGCGGGTTTGATGGATATCGCCAATACATCCATGGGGGATCGCTATATTTTTGCCGGTGAAAAATACCCTTTTTCGGCTTATACTTTACGGGCCAATATTTCCGGCGATAGCCGGGATATCGCGGCAAATCCGATTGTCATCGATGCTGATAATAATCAGTTCAAAATTAAACTCGATGATACTCCAATGAAAACGATCACTTTAACTCAGAATACCTATAATGGAACCCTTGGACATACTATCGAGGACTTGGTTAATGATGTTCAAAAACAGTTGAATAATGTGGGATTTACGACCCCGGTTTATGCCAAGGTGAATACCAATAACCAAATATCATTTTATGCCGGAGCCAAGCCGGATGATGGTGTTATTCATACGTTAGTCGTTAAAGACGGAACGCCAATCAAGGATATTGGAAAAGTTCAGAGTGCAACCACCACCAAGATTCAGCTGGCTACATCGGCCAATACGGCTGTTCCCAATTATTATCAGGGGTGGAGTATTCGCATTGCATCCGGGAACGGTGTTGGCGAGATAAATATTGTAACGGCATATGATCCGGCAACTAAAGTGGCTGATGTGGCTATTCCCTGGCTTAACACACCGGATGTCTCCTCAAGTTATGAATTGGTCCCGCCTTTTAGCGGACAGGCTAATGCATCTCCGGGGGGGACAATTTCCTTGCCGGCTACTGGCGCAAATGCACCTTTGGATGGTTTTTATACCGGAATGACTATTAATATTACCAATGATGAGGGCAAAACCGAGTCCCATCAAATTACCGGATATTCCAATGCTACCGGAGAGATTTCGATTGCTCCGGGAAGTTTTACATTGACGGGTCCGGTTTCTTATACCATTTTGCCGGTTACGAAAGGTGCGGCTGTCTCCAGTGATCCAACCGGATCCTCCATTCAACTGGATGGTAATTCCAGTCAATCTAATGACTTTTATAAAGGGTCATCCATCACTGTTACATATAAAGACGGTTCAACGGAGACCCGTAAAATAACCGGTTATAATGCAACCGGTAATCTAGCCACAGTGGATCAGCCTTGGACTAAGCCCTTTGATGGGTGGACCCGGTATTCAATTACCGATACAACTTTAGACCAGATGGGTTTCGAGGCTCAGGATACCACCATGGAAATTGTTGGCAACCCGTTAGATGAGTCCGTTAAAGTATTGGGCCGTTATCCTGTCCGGAATGATGTTTATGCAACATCCGGCAGTGATGTGACATTAAATCCGCTGGACACAAACGATAGTGCTAATTTTTATCAAAATTGGACCATGACGATTACCGATGGACCCGGTGCCGGGCAAAGTAAATTGATTACCGCTTCCAGCGGTAATACGGTTACAGTTGATTCGTCATGGGACCTGCCGCTTGCTACCAATTCAAAATATGCCTTACGACCCCCGTTGATCGGGACAGTTGCCGGATCTGCCAGTAATGGACCGCCGCCCAGCTTGAAACTTGCGGCTAATTCCAGCACGGTAGCGGACTTTTATAAAGGCATGACGGTGACGATTTACGATGGTAAGGGTGTAGGCCAAACCCGGGAGATTGAAAGCTATGATCCTGCCACCCAATTGGCAACTTTGGATAGAGATTGGGAAAATCCTTTACCGAATGCCAGTTCATCGTATTCGATTGATGAGTCTTCCGATACCGCGGGGAACAGCAAGTTCGTTATTACGGTCGGAATTGATAAACCCCAGGAAATCACCTTGGATGGCGGTAATTATACTCCGGCTCAATTGGCCCGGAACATTCAGGAACGAATCAATGAACGCGGCGGTCATTATGCTAACGTCAAAGTGAGGTTGACTGCGGATAACCGTTTGAAAATGGTTTATCATGACCCGGATTTAAATGATAACGATACGCCTTTGTCGATTAAACTAAACTCCGGTTCCAAAGCTGATTTTTTGGCCAATATGGGCTTTGCCGATGGGACCGCCTCTGAAAAAACCGAGCCCAACTTTGAAGGCAATCGCAGTAATATCAATTATGAAGTTAATTTTGGGGTTAAATTAAAGGTTAATATTGCCGGAGATAGCTTGTTCGATCCAATTTTTCAGCATCTATCGGAGATTAGTATTCATTTAAAAAGCGGCAATAACAAAGCTTTGTCTGGAGACGATATAACTAAAATCACCGATGATATTGACACTATCCTGATCACCCAAGGGGAAATCGGCGCCAAAGTCAATCGCTTAAGCAATAGTATTGATCGCTTCAACGGCTTAGCTGACAATGTCACTAAACTTCAGAGCGATGTTGAAGATGTCGATATATCCAAGATCATTAGTGAACTCGAAATGAGGAGAACAGCTTATCAGGCTGCTTTACAAGTTGGTGGTCAGATTTTGCCGGTTAATTTGTTGAGTTTCCTCAAGTAATCATCCAGCGAGAGTTCGGGCGTTTTTGATTAACGTACGTTTTAGAGAAAGGACTGACAGGATGAAGATCGCAACAAAGTTTTTTGATGTTATCGAGGTTGATGAAAAAGAGTTTATTAACTTTAATCATGGTATCCCGGGGTTCGAGGATTTCCATCAATATATTATCAAACGTTACAAAGATCAATCGCCTTTTTTAGTAATGCAATCCATTGAAAAGGCGGATCTGGCTTTTATCTTAATTGAGATGGAGCAGATTGTTCCAGGCTATTCAATTGACCTGGATGATAGTATTGTTGCCGAACTACAATTAAACAAACCGGAAGAAGCGATTGTACGAGTTATCGTAACCTTGCCGGAGGATGTAAGTAAGGCAACTGTCGATTTAGCAGCCCCGATTGTAATAAACTTTAAAACCGGACTGGCTAAGCAAATCATCTTGAATAATCCGATGTATAGCCTAAAGCACCCGCTATTCGCGACTGAAAATGCAAAGGAGGCTGCTTGTACAGTAATTCCTTGAATCGAGAGTAATTTTTGCTTTCTTGTCATAAAATAAAAGGGATTTTCTGACTTTCGGAGAAAATAAAATTTGGAAATTTATGATAAAGATATTGCATTTGTTTTTATTACGAAGGTTCAAGGAGGATCCCGATGCTCGTTTTAACCAGAAAGCTCAATGAAAGTATTATGGTGGGCGATGATGTAAAGATAACGATTGTTGATGTCAAAGGGGATCAGGTAAAGTTGGGCATTACCGCTCCCAGGCAGGTGGCGGTACACCGTGAAGAAGTATATCGGGAGATCCAAAAAGAAAATCAACTGGCAACCACCGGAAAACCTAATTTGGAGAATTTGGAAAAGTTGCTTAAAAAATAAATCCACCATGGAGGGTATTGTTTAGCACGGTTTTTAGTATGGCAATTTCCTTTGATAATTAACTAAAGGTTTTGGATTTTTATTTCGATATAGAGAGTGATGGATTAAAACACTACCCGTGGCATTAAGGGAGTAAATAGAAAATTTAATACCACCGGCGGTGGTTTAACAACCATCGACCTTAGAACAGTTTCTGGTGCGGCCGATCAGAAGCCGGATAAGGGAAAGGGTAAGGATACCCAAAAAAATTTCAAGGAGGACATTTCAATGATTATTAATCACAATCTACCAGCTTTAAATGCACTACGTAATTTGAACGGCAATGACAAACTTCATTCTTCAGCTGCAGAAAAACTTTCTTCCGGTCTCCGGATCAACCGGGCCGCGGATGATGCAACAGGTCTGGCCATATCCCAGAGCATGCAGAGCCAAATCGAAGGCTTGGATCAGGCAACCCGAAATGCTCAAGATGCGACTTCGCTCATTCAGACCGCTGATGGCGCTTTAAACGAATCTCAATCCATCCTTACCCGTATGAGAGACTTGGCAGTTCAGTCTGCGAACTCGACTTATACTGATAATGACCGTACTTCCATGCAAAAGGAAGTTGATCAGTTAAAGGATGAATTGAACCGTATCGGTAATACGACTGCATTTAACAACAAGATCTTGCTTGATGGTTCGTCTGCAGCCGTGACATCATCCAATGATGCGAATACGAAAATCTTTATGCGGGGTGCCATTCAAGAAAAGGGTGTCTCCTCAGCCGGAACGTACAAAATCGATGTCAGCTTGAGAGCGGCTGGTACTGCTCAGGTTCAACAGTCCAACATCATGACCAACAAAAATACCGGTCTCACCGCTACCGGTAATACTCAATTAAAAGATGTCGCCAATTTCTATGATGCCGGCGGAAAGTTTTTAGTAGAGAACCCGCAGAACGTTTCATTGGTTGAAGGCGATGGCAAAGGAACCACGATTACCATCAACGGTGATGACACACTAAACGAAGTTGCCGTGAAATATGCAACGGCTATTTCCAAAGGTCTCGGCCAGGATACCATTACCGGCGTATCCGGTAATACCCAAAATATGTCCATCTATAATACAACCAAAGGTTCTGGAGTAAGGGCTGTTTCCGGCGTATTCGTATTAAGCAGCGCCAAAGCTGGTGCCGATGGTACGATTCACGCAGTTGGGGATTCGATGCTGATGCAGGCTTTTGGATTCAACCAATTCGGCAAGGTCAATGATGCTGTTTATGCAGTGTCGGTAACCAATGCGGCGACCGGGTCCGGAATCGCTACCGGAGTGGCTGTTGAAGGCAACAACATCATCGGTTTGGTGCACAAGAATGTGGATGTTCAAATCGGCGGCAGCACAGCTCAACAGGCACAATACATCTCTGGTTTAGGTAGATTCAGTGTTGCATCCGGAACTACCCAATCCACCTATGTGCACTTAGTCGATAACACTCAGGTATTCCAAATCGGCGCCAATGAGTTGCAAAACATGTCAGCAGCCATTGGTGATATGCGCTCCTCTTCATTAGGAGTGGACAAAGTATTAGTCAGCGATATCGATTCAGCTGGTAAAGCTATTACCACTATTGATGCGGCTAACACTCGCATATCGGCTCAACGGTCAGCACTCGGTGCTTATCAAAACCGTTTGTCCCATACCATGACCAACTTGGGAGTAACCCAAGAGAACTTGACGGCATCGCAATCCCAGATCAAGGATGTGGATATGGCTCAAGAGATGACCGAATACAGCAAACTGGGTATTCTCACTCAAACCGCCAATGCTATGTTGGCCCAGTCCAACCAAACTCCGCAACAAGTACTGCAATTATTACGGTAATTTTTTCATTACTAAAAAGGCCCTTCTTCGGAGGGGCTTTTTTATTTGTTTTTTTAGTTCAGCTAAAGGTTAAATTTTAATTGCCGATTAGAATAGTATGTCAGACCAATTTGCTACTTAAGTTGTTATACATTTGAATGCAATTGGTATGAAGGCTTGAACGGATAGAAATGGAGGAAATCATCATGACTCAGGAAGAACTAAGCCAGGCAATTGATAGTTACAATCAATATTTACAGAAAATGGCCGAAGCTACCGGACATTTTTGCGAGGATTTAGTGGAAAGCAATTATCAGGAGATAAGCGGCGTTTTGCCGGCAATTGTGGAAGGTTTAGCCTGGATCAATGAGGCACTTGAGAAATTCGTTAAATTGAATTATATCGCTAATGAGGATGGGATTGCTTTTCGGGAATTCATTGGCAAGTTATACAAAGCACTTGAGAATAAAGACTATGTCTTATTGCATGATCTATGTGAATTTGAATTAGGACCGTTACTTGACAGCATTTATATTTCTGAAGCTCCGATTAATTGAAACCGAGTTGCTATTTTCTTTTTTATCCGCATTCGAAACCAGCAGACGTATTTGGTCAAAGGATGATATTGCCAATGTTTGAAAAAAATTTAAAGTTGGTACGGAAGAGATTTCCTTATCTTACGATTTCCCAGAATACCAACAGTATTGATTCCGATCTACTGATTAATGTCAGTCTGAGTAAAACGGGGTTGCCTGTTGCCCAAGTGACCCGGAATAATCGCCAAGTTTTTTTAAATAGCTCGTATGACCCGGAATTGGATGCCCGGCGTTGGGTTGAACACAATCTGGACAAGGATGCCGGTCATTGCATCCTTTGCGGCGCCGGTTTCTTTTATCATGTCAAGGCCTTGCTGGAGTCCGAATCCATCAAGAAGTTGGTTATTTATGAACCGAGTCCGGCGATCTTTGAAGCGGCAATGGATAAAATCGATTTGGAGTCAATTTTAGTTCCTGAAAAAGTGCTATTCCTGACTGGAATTGATTATGACGAAATGGTCAAAGGTGCGCTTGGCTTTTTTAACAACGGCTTGATTTATACGACGACTGATATTCAATTTAAAACGTTAACAGCGTATCATGAGCTCTTTAGTGAGGAAATCGATATTTTTCAAGAAAAGTTGCGCCAATTTTTACGTTTGGCTCAAATGAATCTTAGCACGACCGATGCCTATGCCAAACAATGGCTGTCCAATGCTTTTGATACTTTTCCAAATGCGGTTAACTCACCGGTGATCCGTCACTATTTTGGACAATTTAAAAATGTACCGGCGATTGTGGTTTCAGCCGGACCATCACTGGAGAAAAACATTCATTTAGTGAATGAGATTAAGGAAAAGGCCGTGGTTATCTGTGCCGGATCGAGTATCCGGGCTATGAAGCGCAACGGTGTTTCTCCTCATTTTCTGGTTGCAGTGGACGGACATCAAATCAATAATAAGGTGTATGGCGATTTAGATTTGTCCGATGCTTATCTGGTCTACAGTTTCCGTTTCTGGCATGAGATAGCCTCTAATTTTTCCGGGCGTAAAATCTTAATGAAAGTTGACGCCGAAAGCCTGCCGGATTTGTTCATTACTGGAAACGGCGGGTATGAGATCGGGTCATTAAAAAGCGGGTTCTCGGTATCCCATACCGCATTAAACTTGGCCTTCCAATTGGGTTGTAATCCAATTATTTTGATTGGTCAGGATCTGGCCTATTCTCCAACCAAGCGTTATGCCGATGGACAAATCGCTTCATCTCAGAAATATTTGAAACAGGGACAACTGCCGCCCAATAGTTTTTTTACCAAAGATATCTATGGTCAGGATGTATTGACCGATTATGAATTGGATAGTTTCCGGATGCTGCTTGAACGGATGATTGAAACATCCTATCAGGGACAAGTCAATATCATCAATGCCACTGAGGGCGGTGTCCATATCAAGGGAACCAGCGATCACAAACTGGCGGAGGTCATCGAAGAGTATTGCCGGGAAAATCAACGAATCAGTGAACGAATTGAGTTACTATATGAGCGTGGTCTGAGAGAGATCCGGAACCACCGGATCGATCCACTCGCTTATTGCGCAAAACTAAGAATCGCGATTAATCGGGCGATCACTAAAATGACCGAATTGCTCGATGAGTTACAAGCCTTACGCAAACGTAATTTTGATAGTGAATTTGACCGCGCCAAATTGGATCCGGTACTCGAGCAGATTACCAATGCTTATGATCAGACCCTCTATCATAAAGAATATCACGTTTTGTTAAAGGATCTTCAGAACAGTGCTTTATCGGTTAATAAAGCCCGCCTCAAAGAGTTGGGCGAGATTAAAAATCAGCTGGATTATGATCAAAAGCTCCAGATTTATTTGAATATTATCGCGGATACCAAAACAACCCTGGAATTTGTGATGGAATGTATTGACAGAGTACTCAATCAGCCGGAACAACCTAATTCGGTCCAGATTGCAGTTACCCGGGGCCGTGATTATGACACAACCGCTTTCGAACAACAAATCAAGGATGCGGAAGATTTGTCGGGAATACAGCGAAAATTGGAATCTGCTTTGAGAAATCAACATGCGCCGGGACGAGGGACAGAGCTTTATCTTTACGGTATGTTGCTACACAAAATCGGTCAAACCTCTCGCGCAATTGATGCGTTGGAGGAAGCCGTGCGAATTGCTTCTGCGCCGGGGAAAGCTTATTTTATGTTGTCCCGGATTTATTACCAAACTCAAAATTATAGTAAAGCCCTGGAATGCTTGGAACATTGCCATCAGCTTGATTTCAAAGCCAAGTATTGTCGGAAAATGCAGCTTAAAATAAACTATCAAACGGGCAATTGGGTAGCCGCTAATAATATCGCAGTGGAGCATGCCGCCGAGTTTTCCCGTCAAAAGCTGTTGTTGATGGTTCGAACCCTTTGTTGTTGTCATATGGCTCTTTATCACGATGCTCATCAATTGTATCAAAGTTTGACTACCGGGTATAAAATATCCGGTAAAGCCGCAAAAATATTGACAGAATTGTTATCCCAAAAGAGTGTAACCCAATACGAGATCACCTATCAAATAAATCGAAAATTTTTTGCGGAGAGTTTGGGTTTGGATTTACCGGAATACGAAGCGGCAGAGTATAAGGTATGTCGTTTCTTAAGCGGTGAGTATGTTTATGATAATAGTAGCGGATATATGCTATTTGGGGTCAATCATATCGATATCATTGATATTAAGCTTTCATTACAAGATTGCCTGGCAATTTATAATACCGATAACAGTAAAATTTTCGAGTATCTTGCCGAGGCTTTGGAACACATTGAAACCTCCGATAACCCGCAGCCAATGAAGGAGATCCCTATCTTTATCCTTGAATCGGATTTGAAAAATTGGTCCTTTTTGGCCCAATTATTTGATTTTAGGCGGCTTCAGGGATGGCGTAATCTTCATTATTTTATTGCCCCAGTTGGAGGAATCAATGAAACCTTTATGGCGGAAGATATCCCCTGGCCCAATTCCTTTTACGGGACCGGCGTTCATGAGTTTACCGAATCCTTGTTAAAGATAAAACTGGCGAAAGACAAGACTTTACAAAGTCAAGTGCAAAACCTGAAAGAATATTATGATAACCGGACCGCTTTCCCGGAAGGGCCCCCAAAAATATTGGTTGTATCCAGCGTTAAGGAAGATGCTTTGCGCTACTATGGTCAGGCGCTGCAGACCTATTTGGCGGAAAGATTTGATTGTCGTCTGTACACTGAAAACTTGTCATATCAGTTATTCACAATATACGGTACCGTTAAATTATTGGATGAGTTCCGACCGGATCGGGTGATTCATTTATTAGGGGTTCAAGAGGAGCTCGAGATATTTAACGAATTAAAAATACCTTTTACAGCCTGGCTATTGACGGAAAAACAATTCGGCGGGGATTTGGCGCCGCTTTATCCAAACCAACAGATTTGGATCACCGGTAATCTGAATGCCAAAAATGTCTTAATTGGCAAGGGCTATCGGAGAGAGCAGATCCGGCAAGTAAATTTACCGTTATTTTCAAATCAACCGCAACTAGCCCCTGCTACTCCTATAAAGCGGGGAATTGCCATATTTGCGGATCTGGATGATTTAGAACCGATGATTAATGATTTGGGAACTGTAGTACAGGGCTTTTTATTTATGAAGACGCATCCGGCATCTGCGCCGATGATTGCAGCGGCTTTTAAAGCGGTTTATTTTCAGGTATATGCGGAGCTGAATCATGAGGAACTCCATACAATGGAAGTAGCATTTTATCAAAAAATTCTGGAGGATAATTTTCAAAAACGCAATATCGATCTTAGCGAAGCGGAAATCGGAATTTTGGCAGGGTTTGTCAAAACCGAGTTTGAAAATTTAATTTTCAAGTTATTACAGGTTAAATGGACTATCAATGCATTTAAAAACCATGAAGTGACGATTTTCGGCAGCGGTTGGCAGCGGGATCCGGCCTATCAAAATATATGGGGCGGAGCGTTGAGCTTTATTAACGCTCCCGAACAACTTATCAATGCGGTACAAAGCCACCCTATTAACCTTTGGCTCGGGACCCGATTAAAAAACAAGTCATATCTGCAACCGGATTTAATTCAGGGAATCGCCGCCGGAGGCTTTTTCTTAGCCGGTAAATGGCCGTCTCCCGAAGAAGAGCAAAGTGTATTGGAGCCTTTTTCCGGATTGCTTGAATCGTATGGCTCCAAAGCAGAAATGGTGAAGAAATTGGATTATTATCTAAATCATCAGGATGAACGGTTAAAACGGGCCCAAGAATTACAAAATTATATTTGGGAACATTTCCACATTGAGAAAATAATCGAGATTTTTTAAGGAGTTTCAGGAGGATTGTCATGAATTTACGGGGGAAGAGAGTATTAGTGACCGGGGCCGGGGGATTCATCGGGTCCCACCTAACCGAGCAGTTAGTGGCAAATGGGGCTGAAGTCAGCGCGTTTGTGAGGTACAATTCTAAAAATAACTGGGGCTGGCTTGAGAGTTCGCCGGTCAAAAAAGATGTTACCGTAATTAGCGGAGATATTCGTGATTATGACAGTGTAAAAGACGCAGTACAAGGTGTCCAGATCATTTTTCACCTGGCGGCTTTGATTGGAATACCCTATTCATATAAATCTCCTTTAGCATACATTAAGACCAATATGGAAGGCACTTATAACATTTTACAAGCCGCGCGGGAAGGAAATATCGAACGGGTTATTCAGACCTCAACCAGTGAGGTATATGGTACAGCCCGTTATGTTCCTATTGATGAACAACACCCGTTACAACCCCAGTCACCCTATTCGGCAAGCAAGATTGGAGCCGATAATTTGGCCCTAAGTTTTCATCATGCCTTTAATTTGCCGGTAGTGGTGGCCCGACCGTTTAATACCTATGGCCCAAGGCAATCAGCCCGGGCTGTGATACCGACCATCATTAGCCAGATTTTGAGCGGCCACCGTACTATTACTTTGGGAAATTTGACGCCAACCCGCGACTTGAACTTTGTTTTAGATACCGTAAAAGGATTTATTAAAATTGCCGAATGTGACGATAACTTAGGTGAGACCATCAATATCGGGTCCGGAAAGGAGATCGCCATCGGTGATTTGGCTAAGCTGATTGCCGGGTTGCTGCATACCGAGATAGTGGTTAATCAGGATCAGCAGAGGATTCGTCCCGGACAAAGCGAGGTGGAGCGATTGCTCTGTGATCATTCCAAGATCAAGAAATTTACCGATTGGCAACCTCAATATTCATTGGAAGATGGTTTATTGCTTACGATTGAATGGATTAGGGCAAATTTGCAAACCTTTAAGCCGGAGAGTTACAATGTCTAATCAAATCGTATTGGATGCCCCAAACTTGGGAGCATTGGAAAAAGAATATCTCGCCAAAGCATTGGATAGCAATTTTGTTTCCACAGTGGGCCCGTTTGTGCCGGAGTTTGAAACGAAGTTTGCCTCTTATTTAAATGCCGGCGGGGCGGTAGCGGTTCAAAGCGGTACCGCAGCGATCCATATGGCCTTGTACGAACTGGGGATTGGAGCCGGTGATGAAGTGATCGTGCCGGCCATAACTTTTATCGCCACCGTAAACCCGATTATGTATGTCGGAGCAACTCCGGTTTTTGTGGATATCGATGGCGACACCTGGAACATGGATCCGGCAGCGGTAAGGAAAGCGATTACTTCGAAAACAAAAGCCATCTTACCTGTTCATTTATATGGCAATCCGTGCGCGATGTCTGAGATAATGGATATTGCCAAGCAATATGGATTATATGTGATTGAAGATGCTACCGAAAGTCTGGGTGCTCTTTATAAGGGCAAAGCCACCGGAACATTCGGTGAGATGGGATGTTTCAGTTTTAACGGTAACAAAGTGATTACCACCGGTGGTGGCGGGATGGTAACCGCGGACGATCCCGAACGAGCGAGTCATGTGAAGTTTCTGGTCAATCAGGCCAGGGATGCGAGTAAGGACTTTTATAATCATCCGGAAGTCGGTTTTAATAACCGGATGACCAATCTGGAGGCCGCGCTGGGTCTGGCTCAATTTCAGCGGGTCATGGAATTCTTACGGAAGAAACGACAATTTTTTGAGGAATACCGGCGGATCTTGGATGGTAATGAAGCCCTCAGCCTTCAAAAGGAATTACCAGGCGCCAGATCATCGGTGTGGATGTCGTCTGTCCGCTTCAACTCAAAAAAGGTTCATTTAACAATCCCGGAGATCATGACTCGGTTAAAGGAGAAGGGGATTCCCAGCCGCAGGATTTTTCAACCCATACTAGAGTCGCGGCCCTACCAGAAATATAAATGCGGGGATTATCCTAATTCTTATGAATTATTTGAGTATGGCTTAAATCTACCCAGTTCGACTTTGAATTCGATAGAAAATATTCGCGATACGGCCAACTCGCTACTGGAGATCATCGGGTAAAGTATCAAGCCCTTAATCCTCCTGCAAAAATGGCAAACTTTTAAGGAGCAAGGAGTCGGAATTCAGGAGCCAGAATAGTTTGAATGATTCACGAAGGTTTTCCCCCGGTTTTTATTCTGAATTCTGGCTTCTGACTTCCTCGGCAATAATTTGGTTCCGGTTCGTCCGGGCAGGTATTAATTTTAATATTTAATTTAATTTTGGAGTCGTCATGGTAAGAAAAATTGCTGTTATCACCGGGACTAGGGCCGAATACGGCTTATTATTCTGGTTACTCAAGGAGATTCAACAAGATCCGGAGCTGGAATTGGAGCTGATTGTAACCGGAACCCATCTGGCGCCGGAGTTCGGTTTGACTTACCGGGAGATTGAACGGGATGGCTTTACCATCAATGAAAAGGTGGAAATGTTGCTGGCTGGCGATACTACATCCAGTGTTATCAAATCGATGGGTTTGGCCCTCATTGGCTTAGCGGATGCCTTGGAGCGACTGGAACCGGATTTATTAGTGCTATTGGGTGATAGGTATGAGATATTGGCTGCGGCAGAGGCAGCTTTAATCGCCAAGATTCCGATTGCCCATATTGCCGGTGGTGATACCACCGAAGGGGCTTTTGACGAATCAATCCGTCATGCCGTCACCAAGATGGCGCAACTTCATTTTGTGACCAATGAACAGGCTGGGCAACGGGTCCGTCAAATGGGTGAGAATCCCCGGCATATCTATAATGTGGGCAGTCCGGGGTTAGATCATTTAAAACGAGGTTCATTACTCACCAGAGCGGAACTAGCTGTGGAATTGAATTTAAAATTTTATCGCCGCAATCTCTTGATTACTTTTCATCCGGCAACCTTGGACAGCGAACGTGCGACCGAGCAATTTAAAGCAGTTTTAGCTGCCCTGGAAGATCTGGGCCCGGAAGTTGGTTTGATCTTTACTAAACCCAATTCCGATCCCGGAGGACGGGCCTTAATCCAAACGGTGGAAGAATTTGCCGTTCGCCACTCCAATGCGCGGGTTTTTACCTCTTTGGGATCGCATTATCTCAGTTTGATGTCACAGGTGGATGCGGTGGTCGGCAATTCGTCCAGTGGCTTGTACGAAGCGCCCGCTTTAAAGAAACCGACGGTAAATATTGGGGACCGTCAGAAGGGCCGGTTACAGGCCGTTTCAGTAATTAATGCGCTACCGGAGCGGGAATCGATTAAGAACGCAATTTACGCGGCTTTTCAAAAAGATTGTTCCGGTGTTGTCAATCCATACGGTGACGGTAATTCAGCCGTCAAGATTCATCAAATTCTGAAACAGCTGCCGGATTATAAGGATTTATTACAAAAACATTTTTATGGTATTGAGAATTAGTTATGCGTCACCCATTCCTAGCCGGCAAACTAGCTGTGGGCACATGAAAGAATGAAAATGCGGCCACCTAAGTGCGACCTAACTCTTGCTCTTCCCCAATGAAGTTATTGCAAGTAAGTTATTTCAGTGGAAGAGTAACCCTAGCCGTTGATCTCTAAAAGCCTTTTTGGCTTCGAAGGCAGCACGCATTTTGGGCTCCATGCCTAAGTAAATGCGGTTACTCTCCCACTGAATGTGCTTCTTCGTACTGACTACGCTGGGGGAGAGCAAGAGAGAGGTTTTACGCCCAAGTCTCGGTATTTTGGCAGGGTAGAGAGAGTTAATTTAATGCTTAAAGACATAATGAAAGGAATTCTTTGATGGATCAAACTTCCAGGGTAAAGATCATCGCCGAAGCGGGTGTTAATCATAATGGTTCATTGCAAACAGCATTGCAGTTGATTGATGTTGCTGCGGCTGCCGGAGCGGATATGGTTAAGTTTCAGACCTTTCGGGCTGAAGCAATCAGTAGTAAACTTGCAGCGAAGGCGGATTATCAAAAGAAAAATAGCGCCGCAAGTCTGGATGAATCTCAATTGGAAATGTTGAGACGGTTAGAACTTGATGAAGAAGCGCATCAAAGATTACTCGATCATTGCAAGGAAAAAGGCATTCAATTTCTTTCCACTCCATTTGATATAGCCAGCCTTAATATGTTGGTGGGACGGTTTAACCTGGCTCACATAAAAATATCATCCGGTGAAATTACCAATTTGCCGTTCTTAGTCAAAGTGGCCCATACCGGCAGGCAAGTAATCCTCTCCACCGGCATGAGTAACCTCGGGGAAATCGAATCGGCATTGGGAGCACTCGCCTATGGCTATATCTCCCGGCCGGAGAAGCCATCATGGGATACTTTTCAACAGAGCTGTAATTCTCCTGAGGGACAATCTCTTTTACGCGAAAAAGTCATATTGCTTCATTGTACTACCGAATATCCCGCTCCTTTTGAAGAAGTGAATCTGAAGGCGATGGATTTATTACATCAAGCTTTTGGTTTGCCGGTGGGTTTATCCGATCATACTTCCGGTATCGCAGTAAGTATAGGNGCGGCNGCTCTGGGCGCCTCGGTGATTGAGAAGCATTTCACNCTAAACCGTAATTTACCGGGACCCGACCACCCGGCATCTTTGGAACCGGATGAACTGTGCACGATGGTCAGATCGATCCGGGAAGTCGAGGCGGCTATCGGCAGTTCACGTAAGTATGCGACCCCGGCGGAATTGAAAAACCGGACTATCGCCAGAAAGAGCATAGTGGCGGCTTGTGATATTTCGCACGGCACTATTTTTAACTCGGAAAATATCACCATGAAGCGGCCGGGAAACGGCATTTCTCCGGGTGATTATTGGGAAGTAATCGGCAAAAGAGCATCGAAAGACTTTAAACAGGACGAGTTGATTGAGATATGAATGTACCTGTTATTCTATTGGGTAGTGGCGGTCATGGCCGGATTTTATTAGAGATGCTGCAGCAACAATCCATTACGGTACTGGCGGTGGTTGACCCGCGATGTCCGGTTGCCCGGATTCCTCATAATATCCGGTTACTCCGGGATGATAAGGCGGTTTTGGATTATCCGGTCGGTCAAATCCAGCTGGTGAACGGTTTGGGTTCGGTTGGTGATACTGCTAAACGGCAACAAATTTATGAATATTTTAAAACAAAAGGCTATCAATTTATGACGACACGGCATCACGGGGCAATTATTTCGCCTGAGGTCCAAATGGGAGAAGGAGTTCAGGTAATGGCGGGAGTCGTCATTCAAATCGGAACAATGATCGCGGCTAACACCATTATCAATACCAGAGCCGTGGTCGAGCATGACTGTGTGATAGGAAAACATGTTCATATTGCGCCGGGAGCTGTTTTATCCGGCGGGGTCCACGTGGCAGACAGTGTGCATATCGGAGTCGGCGCTACGATTATTCAAGGGGTTGCCATTGGGAAAAGAACTATCATCGGAGCCGGAGCTGTCGTAGTTCATGATATTCCTGAAAATGTGGTGGCAGTCGGAGTTCCGGCCCGGATTATCAAGTCGCGCGAGCGCGACGGGGAAGGATAAATATGTGTCAACAAGCAAAATATGCATTAATTACCGAAGAAAAGTCGATTCGCGAGGCGATTGAACAATTAAACGAAAACGGGCTCCAGATCTTATTGGTGGTTGACAGTGAAAAGATCCTGCTCGGTACGGTAACGGATGGCGATATTCGCCGTTCACTTTTGAATAATATAACTTTTGATAAACCCCTCACCCGGATTATGAATAAGAATCCTAAGTTTGTTTATGAGGGTGAGAAGGAAAAAGCCCGGGCCCTGATGGTCAAGCACAAGTTGAAAACAATTCCGGTGGTAGACGAATGGAAAAGAGTTGTCGATTTGGTATTGATTGCCGATATCATTGAAGATAAAGAGGAACTTCCGCCTAGGAGCAACCAAATTTTTATTATGGCCGGCGGCAAGGGTTCCCGGCTCGACCCGTTCACTAAAATTTTGCCGAAACCATTGATTCCGGTAGGGGACAAACCGATTATCGAGATTATCATGAATGGCTTCCGCAAGTTTGGTTTCAATAATTTTATTATTTCGTTGAATTATAAAGCGGAGATTATCAAGTTGTATTTTCTAGAGAATGCCAATGGTTTTAATGTTAGTTATACCCATGAAGATGCAGATGCGCCTCTGGGAACCGCCGGAGCATTACAACTGGCGAAAGACAGGTTATGTGAGACTTTTATCGTGAGTAACTGCGATGTGATCATTGATGTCGACTTTGATAAATTATTGACTTTTCACCAACATAACAAGAACTTTGCAACTGTGGTAGGGGTGGTCAAACATATGCAGATTCCCTACGGCGTGATTGAAATGAAAGATAACAAGTTACACCATATGACCGAAAAACCCGAATACGATTTTGTGATCAATTCCGGAGTTTATGTTTTGGAACCGCAGATCATTGACTTGATTCCTCAAGGTGAGCCCTACAATATGCCGGACTTATTGCTAAAGGCTAAGGAGCTTGGGCATAAGATCGGAGTTTTTCCGGTCAGCAATAAGTGGTTTGATATCGGGCAATGGGAAGAATATCAAAATACCCTGGAATATTTTAAGAAGGTTGAAGGGATGGCTAGCAGTGGCTGATGACAAATTAATCGCTTTAATACCGGCCCGCGGCGGTTCCAAAGGCTTACCACATAAAAACATCAGGTTAGTTGGGGGCAAACCCTTGATTGCCTGGACTATCGAAGCTGCCATCCATAGTGGCTGCTTTACCAGGGTGGTTGTTAGCACAGAAGACACGGAGATCGCCGATATCTCCAAAAGTTATGGAGCGGAGGTACCCTTTCAACGGCCGATGGAACTGGCGGGTGATCAAGCCAAAAGTATCGATGTAGTATTTCATTCACTCCAATGGTTTAAAGCGCATGGAGAAACGTTTGACCGGATCGCTTTGTTACAACCGACCAGCCCGTTACGAAGTAAAACGGATATCCAAAATACTTGGAATCTTTTTAACCTAAAGAAAGCCGGAGCTGTGGTATCGGTCTGTGAATGCGAACATTCCCCTTTATGGATGAATACAATCGCAGCTGATTTATTGATGGCTGATTTTCTGTCAAAGAGCACTTTAAATCAAAACCGACAAGACTTAAGAAAGTATTACCGGTTGAACGGAGCAATTTATTTGGCGGAGATTAATTATCTCAAAGATTGCTACGGCTTTTTCGGACCCCGGACCTTTGCCTATATCATGCCTCAGGAAAGGTCGGTTGATATTGACTCGGAGTTGGATTTGAAATTTGCAGGTTTCCTTTTGGAGAATCCAGAAGATACAATACAAAGATAGAACTCAGAAGTCAGAATCCAGGAGTTAGAATCGAAGAAAAAAGTACAGGAGATAGGGATAGAACAGTCCGTAATTCTTTCGAGCTTCATTGGATGGCATGAACTTCTGGATACTGAATCCTGACTTCTTCATTCGGTCTCCCTTTTTAAGTATAGGACAAAAGAACTATATACTTTTGAAGCAATTTTTCCGAAATCTATAGTAGGAATTTCTAAAGTTATCATTGGAAGAAGATTGCTATTTACAAGGAGGTAGTTTCTATGAAGGTTGAAGCAGGAACTTTAATTAATCCCCTCAATGTGAATATGGGGGCAACCAGAAAAACGCCAGAAAACCCGGCGGTAAAAGTATCGAATCATGATGAGCCGCAACCCCAATCAACCGCCGAAGATCGGGAAAAAATTGAAAAAGCACTCAAAATCGTGAATATGGCCTATAAGGAAGTTAACCTCGAATGTAAGTATTCAATGGATCAGCGGACGGATACCGAGGTTGTTAAAATTGTGAATTCCGATACCGGGGAAACTATTCGCCAATACCCGCCGGAGGAAATCTTAAATATGATTCATAAAATGTATGATATGTACGGGATCTTATTGGATAAGAAAGTGTAACGTAATTGACGTGAGGAGGCGACATAATGGCAGATTCAACGAATTCTTTAATGAGCACAGGGGGCGTTAACGGTTTAGGAATTGTCGGCCTCAATTCCGGTATGGATACGGCGGGAATGGTCAAGAAAATCATGAAATATGACCGGATGCCGCTTGATCGCACCAACCAAGATATACAGCTCCTACTATGGAAAGAGGAAGCATTTCGCACTCAGAATACGAGTCTTTCTACTTTACGAGATTCGGTTTTTGATTTGAAACTGGAGACTTCGTACAATACCCGGACTGTCGCCAATAGCGATGATCAGGTAGCTGCCGCTACTGCTGCCAGTAATGCCGCCAATGGCAGCTATGCAATCAAAGTTGATAAATTGGCTACTTTTTCCTCCAATAGCAGTACTGATGATCCCAAAAGCATAACCAAGGGAGTTTTTCTGTCTTCACAGGTGATCGGCACCTCCAAAAGTTTAATCACTATCGATAAGGCGCATCATTCATTTGACTTAACAGTTGATGGCACGCGGACTACAGTTGATTTGTCTAAATTGTCAGGTAAATACAGTGCGGGAGTTAAAGGCGGCAAGAGTTTAACTCGTTTGGCGGAAAACATCCAAAAGCAGGTCAAAAAGGCGTTTCATAAAGAGGGTATTAATGATATTTCGGTTAAAGTCAAAGTTACTTCCAATAACCAGTTGGAATTTTATACGGACGACGGTTTAAAACACAACATTACCATTAATAGTGTTGCTAACAATTCCATTCTTAATGATTTGGGTTTCAAAGATGGCGCCACGGTTTCTACCATAGATAGCGCCACATCTTTGTATAATTTGCGGGATCAATTTGTAAATGCCGACGGTTATTTTACAAACAAGAGTACCCCGACGGATACTTTTAATTTCACCATCAATGGCCAAGCTTTTAAATTCACCAATAATGATTCGATTGATACGATTATTAACCGAATTAACGCAACCACTACTGCCGGAGTAACTGCCTTTTTAGATCCGGAAAGCAATAAGTTGATGTTTACTGCCGCAAAGTCCGGCGATTACAATCACGGTCGCCCGGGAATTGTGATCGATGATACGGATGGGGTTTTAAAATCGCTTTTTAAAATCGATCAGACCAACAGCACTGTTGGGGAAAACGCTGAATTTTCAGTCAACGGAACCTCATTCAAACAAGCCGGTAATTCTTTTGCCATTAATGGACTGACCTTGAATTTTACCGGAACCGGTTCTTCTACAGTTAGTGTTTCTACGGACACTACTGATATTGTCAAAAAGGTCAATGATTTTATCACTGCCTATAACAAAACATTGAGCGGAATGAATGAGCAGATAACTAAAACCAGGCCCACTAAAAGCGGTAAACATTATGATCCCTTAACCGATGAGCAGAAAGGACAAATGTCCGAGGCGCAGATCAAAAAGTGGGAGGACTTGGCGCAAGAAGGGCTTTTAAACAATGATCAACTTATGATCTCGACCGTCACCGACTTACGAACGAAGATGTCGCGGGTAGTCCACACGCCGATAACTTTAGCCGGAGGCTCTTTAGCGGGTCCTGTCAATGTAACTGCCATTTCGAACCAGTTCAGTTTTACCCTGGGGGACATTACCAAACAGATTGTACTTGCTCCTAAAACATACTCGGGGAATGATTTACAAGGCGCTTTACAGGGAAAATTAGATGATGCTTTTGGCGTTAACCGGGTCAAGGTATCAATGAGCGGTGATAAAATATCGTTCAATACCCCCAATATTCAGATGAAGATCGACAGTGGCGCTCAAAATGATATCTTGAGTCAATTGGGTTTTATCAGCGGTGATACCGCATACCCTTCTTATAATACCTTGAGCCAAATTGGAATCACTACCGGTGATTATAGTGAAAACGGCAAACTTCATTTGGACCCCAAGAAATTAACGGCTGCCCTACAAAAGGACCCTAATGGGGTGATACGGCTGCTGACCAATAGTCAAGCAGTTAATGCCATCTCCGACAAGGCTAACGATAAGGCAAATGCTGCTCAGTTAACGAGTGCCAGTCAAGGAGTTTTTGTCGGTTTATATGATTCTTTAAATATGAGTGTCAGGCGATTTACCGATGAAGCCGGACTTCCCGGTTCGGGCGATGCCAATTCAAAGATTGGTAAAGATATCATCAAGAAGAATAATTACGTCGATACAGTTCAAAAACGTCTTGATGCGGAAGAAAAACGTTTGTGGGCAACATTTACGGGAATGGAAACTTCATTGAACAAAATCGCCAATCAAGCAAGCATGGTTTCTAAGATGATGGGAGGGTAATATGGGCTATCATCGGGTCGGCCCTTTTTAAAAGAAGCTTATTATACACCGGAAGGAGATTAAATGGTGACTTCGCTGGAAGGAGATCATATTCAGGGGTTGTTGGAGAACAAAGTGTATTTTTTAAAAGAAATCCTCACTTGTTCGAGAATATTGGCTGAGTTGACTTATGAAAATCATGAGCCTGAATATGGTAGCCTTTTGGAAACCCGGGAACGGTGTATCGAGGCTTTGAGTAGTATTGAAACTGCGTTGCAAGTTGAATTACAATCTAGCGACGGGGCTGTGGCTGGGGATGATGAAGCAGTTTCGGTATTAACCGCCCAAATCAAAATGTTGATTCAAGAGATTTTGGTTTTGGATGAACGGAATAAGGCCGCTATCTCCACCGAGTTGCAAAATTTAAAAATGCGGATTAACGCATTGAACTGCGGACGTAAGGGTATCAACGGATATCAGGCCTATCAGCGTGTTAATGGGACTGGTGTTTATACAGATAGTCGCAAATAATAATAGTCCGGAGAATTCAGGTGCTCGGTAAAAAACTAAGGAGGGTTTTAACATGGCATTAGCAAAGGGACAAGCAATTTATCAAACCAATTCGATTTTAACATCGAAGCCGGAAGAATTGACTCTTATGTTGTACAATGGCTTAGTCAAGTTTTTGATTCAAGCCCAAAAGGCGATTGAAGAAAAAAATATTCAAAAATCACATGATAACTTGATCAAAGCCCAAAATATTGTTATCGAGTTCAAAGCCACTCTAAAACCGGAATATGAAATCTCCAATTCACTGGGGCCCTTATACGATTACATGTATAGGAGATTGGTTGACGCCAATTTAAATAAAGACAGCAAAGTCGTGGCTGAAGTCTTGGGGTATGCATCTGAATTGCGCGATGCCTGGGCTCAGGCAATCAGAAAAAACAGGGAACAGGCATTGCAACAAATATCACAGGCAAAGTAAAAGGATTCATATCGGTATCTTTTCATTATTATTCCTTTGGGGGAAAGCCCTGCCTTTTGTGTTTGACATTGCTATTTTACTGTGCTATAGTAATTAATGTGGTTTTAGCCCATAGGGTTGCCGCAGATTTTTTTTAGGAGGAATGTTTCATGCAAGGTAAAGTCAAATGGTTTAACGCGGAAAAAGGTTTTGGTTTTATTGAGAGAGACGGTGGCAAAGATGTATTTGTTCATTTCTCTGCTATCCAAATGGATGGTTTCAAAACCTTAGAAGAAGGACAGTTGGTTGAATTCGATATCGTTGAAGGTGAACGTGGGCCGCAAGCGGCTAATGTTACCAAAGCATAATCAATTCGCAAAAAGCCAAAGAGGCTGCCTCAAAAGAGACAGTCTCTTTTTTTATATGGGGGCTTCAAAGACGAAGACTGGAATGAATAATATTGTGTAAATAATGTAAGATACTCTTGATTAATGGGCAAGATTTTGTTACTATTTATAACATAGATATGACATCAAGCTGACTTTGATAGATTTGATGTCCCAGCTAAACGAAGAATCCCAAAGAGTCAATCGACACTAAAGGATTTTCGCGGTTTTGACTTGCAGAATTAAAATACAGCGACGATTTCGATCCCAGTTTCATTTTTAGTCGGCGGGAAGCTGATTATGAATGAGTTCCAGAGGAAAGGAGGTATAATTGAACCTTCAGCGAATAAACATTTTTATTTAACTATCTGCAACTAATAGCTGACAATTTTAAAAGATTTATCGAGATGAAGGAGGACAATACCAATGAAAAAGCTCGGATTAATATTGATAGTATCGTTGTTTGCAATTTGTTTCGCCGTTATCGGCTATGCCAGCGATGAATTGAAGATTGGCGTATCAGCTCCATTAACCGGTGATATTGCTACACTCGGTCAATCTACGCAGAATGCTGCATTAATAGCAGAATCGGAAATTAACGCCGCTGGAGGAATCAAGGTTGGTTCTGGAAAACGGAAAGTAAAATTTATTATTGAAGATGATGAAGATAAACCGGAGTCAACGGCCACGGTTTTTCAGAAGCTAATCAGTCAAGATAGAGTTTTAGCAATTATCGGTTCTCAAGCCAGTAAGTGTTCGAATGCCGGTGCTCCAATCGCTGAGAGTGCCCAAGTTCCTCAGATTACTCCTTGGTCAACTAACCCGAATGTAACTAAAGGACGTTCTTACATTTTCCGTGCCTGCTTTATCGACCCGTTCCAAGGCCGGGTCGTCGCCCAATATGCATTGAAAAACCTCAAAAAGAAAACCGCCGCTGTGTTGTATGATGTTGCCAGTGACTATAATAAAGGTATTGCCGAAGTTTTCCGCACTGAATACACCAAAGCCGGTGGTAAGATTGTAGGTTTTGAGACGTATAATACCAATGACAAAGATTTTTCGGCTCAACTCAGTAAAATAAAAGGCGCGAATCCGGAAATTCTTTTCTTACCGAATTATTTTAATGAAGTTCCCCTGCAAATACAACAAGCCCGGAAACTGGGACTAACTTGCCCGGTTATCGGCAGCGATGGTTGGGATGATCCCCAATTGTTGAAATTAGGCGGCAAGGATATGGAAGGAACTTATTTTACCAACCATTATTCGCCCGATGTTAAACGTCCGGCAGCTCAACATTTTATCACTGAGTATCAAAAGAAATACGGTGTGAAACCGGATGCGGCTGCAGCCTTAACCTATGATTCGGCATATATTTTGTTTAAAGCCATTGCCAAGGCAGGCAAGGCGGATTCCAAAGCCATTCGTGATGCGATTGCCGCCACTAAAGGGTTCTCCGGAGTAACCGGTGACATCTCTTATAATGGTTCGGGAGATCCGGTGAAAGGCGCTGTGGTAATCAAGATTCAAGATGGCAAGTTCGTGCTTGACAGTGCGGTAAATCCGTGATTTTAGCAGAATCAAGAATATAGCAACGGAATTTAGAATACAGGAGTTAGGAGCCAGAATCTAGGTCTAGAAAGTTGGAGAAAAAAGATCTTATTCATTCTCGAAACTATTTGGGCTTTTGAATTTTGGCTCCTGTATCCTATTTTTCCGCTTAGTAATTCACTTAAAAAAGTCGGGGGGAGTTAACCCTTGGAGATTGTTATCCAACAAATTCTAAACGCTGCCCAATTAGGGGCGGTTTATGCCCTAATAGCACTTGGTTATAGCATGGTTTATGGAATTATTCGGCTAATAAACTTTGCCCACGGCGATATTTTTATGTTGGGAGGTTTTGCTGGGTTTCTTCTAGTTACCTATATCAGCGGAATGCCGCTGGTTATCATGATGCCACTGGCTATGTTGATAACGGCGTTGGTCGGAGTCGCCATTGAAAGGGTTGCTTATCGTAAACTCCGAAAAGCCAATCGAATGTCATTAGTTATTACCGCGCTGGGTGTTGGTTATTTTTTGGAAAACATTGTGCGGTTGCTGGTTGGACCGGAAACTCACCAATTGCCGGCCCAGTTACCGAATAATGTTTTAAAGTTGTTCGGCGGTATTGTGGTTACCGAAGATAAAATATTAATTATTGTAGTATCATTGATTTTGATGGGTATTTTATGGTTTGTAGTGAATAAGACATTGGTTGGTACAGCAATGCGAGCTGTTGCTGACAATCAGGATGTCGTACCCCTGATGGGTATCAATTTGAATTTGATTATTGCAATTACCTTTGCAATTGGTTCAGCTCTAGCAGCCGCTGGCGGGGTTTTTTACGGTCAGGCGTATTCCATTGATCCTTATATGGGAATCGATTTAGGATGGAAGGCTTTTATTGCCGCAGTCATCGGCGGCATTGGGTCGATTGAAGGCGCAGTTTTGGGTTCATTCCTTTTAGCCGGCGTGGAAGTTTTAACTGTAGCCTATCTTTCTTCAAACCTGAAAAATGGGATTGCCTTCGGATTGCTAATTATTTTATTATTAATTTGGCCTAGCGGTATTATGGGTAAGCCAATTATAAAGAAGGTGTGACATAAAATGTCTGAACCGTTATTAAAGCCAAAGATTTCATTGAAATCGATCGTATTTAGCTTTTGGTCGGTTTCGTTAGCCTTCTTAGTTGTAATTGTTGCAATTTATTTCCTAGGTGAATATGACTTGTTTAACCAGTATTATATTCACGTTCTTACGGTTATTGGGATGAATATTATACTGGTATCAAGTTTAAATATTGTGAACGGTTATTTAGGCGAGTTTACACTGGGACACGCTGGTTTTATGGCAATCGGCGCTTATACCGCCTCGTTGATAGCTATTAATTTCAATATCCCACTGGTATTTCGCTTACTGTTGTCTTTGAGCGGCGGAGCAATTGCCGCCGGGCTCATCGGATATTTAATCGGACTGGTCACTTTTAAGACCATTGGTGATTATCTCGCTATTATTACTCTTGGTTTTAACATGATTATTGTGAATGCTCTTCAGAATATCGATTATATCGGTGGCCCCCGGGGTCTGGTCGGAATCCCCAAAGGAACTAATTTAATCGTGGTGGGGATTTGCGTTGTGTTGACTTATACCGTTCTTCGAAATCTGGTAAATTCCAATTATGGGCGGCTNTGGGTGTCTATTCGNGAGAATACTATTGCCAGCGAACTTATGGGTGTCNGTATTAACCGGATTAAAAACATTGCTTTTACCGTTGCGGCTACTTTTGCAGGTTTGGCGGGTGGCCTATGGGCTCAGTATCAACAATTTATTACCCCGAAAAGTTTCGACTACATTAAAACCACTGAAATACTGGTCATGCTCTATCTGGGAGGAATGGGCAGCCTTTCCGGTTCCATCCTGGGAGCCGTCTTTTATACTTTAATGATGGAAATCCTTCGTAACGTATTGAGCATGATTTCACCTCAATTAGCTGAGTGGCGGATGATTATGAGTCCGTTGGTACTGATTATCATTATGCTAACCAGGCAGTATGGTTTGATGGGTAATCATGAATGGCGATGGCTGGGGAAGCGAGAGGAGGAACCCGTCGTTGAAACAGGTGTTTAGAGCGGAAAAACTTTCGAAGTCCTTCGGTGGACTCACTGCAACTCTTGATTTTACTTTAGAAATGGGTGAAAGAGCAATTCAGGGGATTATCGGGCCCAATGGAGCCGGAAAAACAACGGTTTTTAATTTGATTACCGGGGTTTATAAACCCGATACCGGTAAAATGTGGCTGGGTGAGGAAGAAATTACTAAATTTTCTTCGGATGAAGTGGCCCGGACCGGTATTTCCCGTACTTTTCAAAATATTCGGCTTTTCGATCAAATGTCGGTATTGGATAATATTAAAATGGCGATGCATAACCGAATCGGTTATCATCTTTGGGACGCCATCTTTGCATCACCGCACTTTCGGAGCAGGGAGCAGGCTATCCGTCAGGAAAGTCTGGAGTATTTAAACCGGTTTGGACTGCTGGAACGTAGAAATGAACTGGCCAAGAATTTACCGTATGGTGAACAACGAAGGTTGGAAATCGCCAGGGCACTCGCGACACAACCAAAAGTATTATTACTGGATGAACCGGCGGCAGGGATGAATCCAACTGAAGTGAGCGAATTGATCAATTTGATTCATCGGATTCATCAGGATTTTAATTTGTCAATATTATTGATTGAGCATCAAATGCCGGTGGTTATGGAGCTTTGTCAATATGTCCAGGTGATGGATTTCGGACGGACGATTGCAGCCGGTAAACCGGATGAAGTTACCAATAATCCGCTGGTGATCAAGGCTTATTTAGGAGAAGAGGAGGCTGCGGGATGAGTATAACAGCGCCAAGCCTCTTAGAAATCAGGCAGTTGTCGGTAGCTTATGGGGCCATTAAGGCATTGCACGGCATTAATCTTCAAATCAATGAAGGGGAAATCGTTTCTTTGCTTGGGGCCAATGGGGCTGGAAAAACTACGACTCTACGAGCAATTTCCCGAATGTTACCGATGTCCGAAGGAGAAATCCTATATCAAGGCAATAGCTTAAACAACCGCCTGGCTCATCAGGTCGTCGGACTAGGAATCGCTCATGTTCCTGAGGGTCGAGGGATTTTTCCAAGTCTAACTGTAGGTGAAAACTTAAAATTAGCGACCTGGACTATTAGAAAAAAGGCATCGGATGGCCGCTCCATCAGTGAATTATATCGAGGAGTCTTTGAATTATTTCCCCGGCTTGAAGAAAGGCAATCCCAAATTGCCGGGACCTTAAGCGGCGGTGAACAACAAATGCTGGCGCTGGGTCGGGCCATGATGACCAACTGCCGGGTAATGTTACTCGATGAACCGTCCATGGGACTGTCACCTATTTTGGTAAAAGAAGTATTTAAGGCTATTCAAGCGATTAATGTCAAAGGAACGACTGTGCTTTTAGTAGAGCAAAATGCCAATATGGCATTAAAAATAGCGCACCGGGGTTATGTATTGGAGAACGGCCGGGTGGCTTTGGCGGGCTCGGCAAGTGAGTTAGCTCTGGATTCCCGGGTCAAGGAAGCTTATTTGGGTAACAAAAAGCAGTCGAATCAGATTTCGGTTGGGTAAATTTAATTATCCCCATTGATTAACATTTTAAGAAACAATAGAAAAGTAAGTTTATTTTGGAACTTGCTTTTTTGTTATGCATTTGAACCTCCAAAGCTATCCGTGGGAGTTTAAAAAAGGCGAAGTCGTTGTAATAACGGAATTGTGTATCATCAGACAGATTTCCAGTATAAATAGATCGTTATGATTTTTAAGTGACATCTGGCACAAATTTTCTATTTTCTCCAGCCTGTATAAAAGCGACTGACGATGCAGATGCAGACACCTTGCTGCTTCGCTGATATTATAATTTGATTTGAAAAAGCAATCGAGCGTATACATTAAATCGGCATTTTTGCTTTTGTCATATTCGACGATTCTTTCAATCGTGCTGTAGGAGAGGGCAACGGTTTCTTTATCATAGCATAGTGAGAACAGTATTTTTTGCATAATGGAATACTGAAAGCAGATTCTAGCCTGACCGGTGTTTGAACGTATGCTGATATTCAAAGCGGTTTTTGCATTCAGATAGCTTAACGGTAGATTGATAATCGGCTGGCTTTGATTGTCATATCCCCAGACGATACCGAGATCGGGCAATGCCCTGCTCAAATAGATCTCCAGCAAATCCAGATATGTGCTTGCATGGTCAAGATTTGAAGAGATGCTATCTTTCTGCAGGCAAATAATCAAGGAAGTCTTATGCAATGTTGTCATCACGGATAAGTTTAATTCCTGAGCGGCAAGTATTACCTGCTCCTGAATAATATTGCTGACAGAATGGATGGGGCTATCCGGGTATATGTCTGTTCCTCTTCTTTTGAAGCCTATTTCCCCCAGAAAACAGATATACAGGCAATGGGTATTGAATCTTAAAACTTCCGCGTTTGAAAGGATCTCATGATTACTTGTAAATTCATGATGGACAAGCTTCCAAACAAAATCTTCCATAGGCTTCATTTTGGAAGCGGTCAGAGCCCATTCCTTATCAAACCATAAAGTCAGTGGAGTAATGACGCTTTGCTCAATTGTCAAGGGACTGAATTGGGAACCGACCTTATCCGACAAGAACAGAACATAACCGTAAAGCTTATTGCCCGCATTAATCGCAAATTTACAGGGAGACCGCGTAATGTCTTCGGCTATACTGCTCATATCCCCGCCATTACCACTTGAACCCTTAATTTTCTTATTGGTATCAACGATAATAATATCGCATTGTATATATTTGCTGATGCTTTCGGCGGCGTTATCTAAAGTTTTACCTGATAAATATTGGTTTAATAGTTCCTTTTGCAGGCACTCCAAATAGGAAGCGTTACCATTGTCCTGAATCCAGATTTCTTTAATGGTATGTTCCACAATATCAGAAAATAAATGATCCCAAGGTAGTGTAAGAATCGGAAAGTTCCTTTCTTGAAAATAATGCTTTACGCGATGGAGCTGCTGAAAGGAATTATTTGGGAAGGCAAAAATAAGGGCGGAGGCGTGCGATTCATATACATCATTGATGAATTTAAATAAGGATTTCGGATTGTCGCGTACCGAAAGAGCGCTTGAAAAAATGATTTCATTTTCACGCACGAATTTTTCAACCGGAGGCTCTAGACTGGAAATATACTGCACGCGGATGTTTTCAGCCCCTATGATTGGGTATAACTCCTTGATGCTGTTTGTAAAAGAGAAATTCAAAAAATCCTGTAATGTCATAATTATCCCACCTTTTAGGCTAGGTTGTTGTTAAACACAGCAATTAGCGCATAGGCTAAAAACCTCTTTTCCTATCACAAAGTTGCTATTACAGTAAAATATTGGAATAAATTTTGATAATTGTTTCAATGCTCCGCCGGTTTTATCCGGCGGTAGTTGAGTTTGGGAGTCGATAGATTTAATTATAGTACATTATGTACTATATAACAATACATCATCATACAACATGTAAGTTGAATAGCAAATAATGTTATGTTAATGTAATAAGTGTGTTATATATAACATAATATTTTTATTTTTGGCCGGCAAGTGAAAGAAGCGAAAATAGCGGTACAAGCTTGAAAATGAAATATAGGAAGACGTGGAAGATTAAAATTTTTTAATTCATAAAACAATGGTATAGTATATAAGTTGAATAACAAGTTATGTTAATGTAATAAATATGTAATATATAATGTGACATTTATTTCTTACCGGCAAGTGGAAGGAGTGAAAATAACCGCAGAAACTGAAAAATTAACTGTAAATAAAGCGCGTACGCGCGATAAGAGATTTTAATTTTAAACAAGGAAATGATAACAATTGAACTGTAAGGTCATAACGAATGTAATAATCTTCACTGTGAATGCGACTGATCGGATTATAAAAAACGGCACTGTGGTTATAGAAAACGGTATCATAAAGAGTGTAGGCCATAAAGAAGAGGTTTCGATACCCCTTTATGCGGATGAGATTATCGACGGGAAAAACAAGATGGCGCTGCTTCCGGGGTTTGTCGATACGCATAATCATTCCAGTCTGATTAAAGGTGTCGCCGAAAATAAAAAGTTGATAGAATGGCTTCCGGAGTATGACTTGGAGCACAGAACATGTACAGAGGAGGACACTTATCACGCATCGAGGCTTTGTTATCTGGAATGTCTGAAGAATGGAACCACCACGATTATGGATATGTATCGGTTTATGCATCGCAGCGCAGAGGCTGCCGGTGAGCTTGGAATAAGGCTCCATCTAGCGCCTTATGCGGCCGATGTATTGCCCTATACGTTTTTTGAATCGACAGGGTCTAATGAAGAAGCCATCAAAACGCTTCACATGAGCCAAAATGGACGGATACGCGTTTGGGCGGGTCTGGAAGATCTTTTTTACTGCAGTCAGCCGATGTATGAAAACGCGGTCAGAATGCAGAAGGAATATGGCGTGGGAATTCATACCCATGGTTGTGAGCAGATGGAAGAGGAACAGACGGTTATACGGAAATTTGGCAAATCAACTATTGATGTTCTGGGACAAAGGGGGCTGCTCGGAAAAAAGACTCTACTAGCCCATTGTGTATGGATTAATGAAGGTGACATGAAAAAAATGGCGGATACGGGAACGAGCCTTGCACATTGTCCGGTTTCCGCGGCCAAGCTTGGGTGTGGCATTGCTAGGACCCCACTGATGAAATCAATGGGCGTTAACGTTTCATTAGGAACCGATGGACCGATCGACAATAACAGCATGGATTTATTCCAGGAGATGAAATTTGCCTCGTTGATTCAAAAGGCAACCCACTGCGACGCATTGGTTTTCGGCGCAAAAGAAATGCTCCGTATGGCGACGATCAACGGGGCTAGATCCCTCAACATGGAAGATGAGATTGGTTCTATCGAGACGGGGAAAAGCGCCGATTTGATACTGGTCGACTGTTTCCGTCCGAATCTTCAGCCCATCTATTGGGAAGGCGATGAGACAAACCTGTTGTGGAATATGGTTTTTTCAGCCCACGGTAGCAACGTTGATACAGTCCTTGTGCAGGGCGAAATACTGCTGAGAAACGGGAAATCAACCAAAGTGGATGAAGCAAAAGTCATAACGGAAGCACAGAAACAAGGCATTGATTGGATGAAAAGGCGAAAATTGCATGAGCAAGAGATTTTAAGACCAATAGAATAAAAAAGTAGAGGTGTACAACATGAAAAAAATAAGCGCATTAAAAAAGTCAATTGTAGCATCGGTACTTATGGGTATCCTGTTTTGCGGGTTGGCGGGGACTGGAATTTCTGCCGGTAACGGCGTTTTTAAGGTTGCCTATGTTTCGGTAGCGCCGTTTGAAGACGGTGGATGGGGTAGCAATTGTTATAAAGGTTTTAAGGATTCTGCAGCAAAATTCAATACTATTAAAACCTTTACGATTGAAAATGTTGCCACAGGCAATATTGTATCAACTATCAAAAAATATTGCGACGCGGGCGTAAACCTGGTAATTTCACCGGATACCAATGTTTCCGACGCTTATGCGCAGCTTTCCAAACAATATCCTAAAATAAACTTTGCCGCAATTGACGGCAGTTATGTAAGCCGTAATGTAATGTCAATGTCTCAGAACAATGCGGAAATCGGATTTATCGCAGGCGTGATTGCGGCGCTTCAAACCAAGACCAAGTCCATCGGTTTTGTTGGCGGCGAGGAATCGGCTGAGATTATTAAAGCAAGCAAAACAATGGAAGCAGGCGCGAAATATATCAATAAGGATATACGGTACATCTCGGTCATGTCCGGTTCCTGGACCGACGTCGCTAAGGGAAAAGAAATCGGTCTTTCCATGATCAACGCCAAAAATGTGGATGTTATTTTTAGCTTTGCCAGCGGTGTCGATTCCGGGGTAAGACAAGCATGCGAAAGCTTAAAGAATGTCTATTTTATCGCACAGCCCTCGGAAGCGCTCAACGTTTCCCCAAAAACAACCATTACAAGTATTATCCAGAGCAACGAAATGCTAATCTATGCTGCCATGAAAGCGGCCCATGACGGAACCTTTAGAGGCGGATATGTCATCAAGGGATTTGAAAGCGGCGGTTCCTGCAGTATAGGCAATTATAACAGTATTTTCAGTTCCAAGGATCGAGCGATTGTCAGTGATGTAATTAAAAAAATCACCAGCGGTAAAATTGATTGCCAAAGTTACGCAAAATAACGAATGACTTAAACCACTGAGGGGACGGAAAACACAGAGAACATTATAATTTTTACTCTGTGACATCTATGCTCTTTGTGGTAAAAAAAGTTAGCTACCGAATATACGGCCGTATAGGCCGTTTATTTGGGGTAAATGAGTAAGAAAACAAAGGATGCAGAGCAATGCTTATATTGGAAAATATTACAAAGAAGTTTAAGGATTTTTATGCGTTAAATAAGGTTTGCCTTAAAGTGGAAGACGGCCATGTGCATACCCTTTTGGGGGAAAACGGGGCCGGTAAGAGTACGTTGATGAATATACTATGTGGACTGTATCAACCGGCATCCGGAGAAATCATTTACAACCATGAAAGACGGAAAATTGATTCACCGCAAAAGGCTAGGGAATTAGGTATCGCCATGGTGCACCAGCATTTTATGCTGATTGAAGCCATGACGGTGCTTGAAAATATCATGCTTTGCAGTCTTGAACAAAAGGGGATTCTACTAGACAAGGAGTCGGTATTGGAAAAGGTGCTGAAGATTCAGGAAGCTTATGACCTGAGTGTGGATGTGGGTGAGAAGGTCAACATGCTTTCCGTCGGTCAACAGCAGAAGGTTGAAATCATAAAAGCCTTGTTTAATGAAGCGCAATTGTTGATTTTGGACGAACCCACTTCGGTGTTGACGGACGAGGAAGCCCAGGGACTTTTTAAAATCATCAAAAAATTAAAGGAAAAGAACAAATCGGTGATATTTATTTCTCATAAGCTTAAGGAAGTCATGCAAATATCGGATAAAGTAACCGTTTTAAGGCGCGGAGAAACCATCACGACAGTTGACCCAGGGGGTTACTCTGGCGAAGAGCTGGCCGGTCTGATGGTAGGAGAAAAGGTTATTGAAAAAACTTATGATAAATTACAAGAAAGCGGAGAAATCATATACGAGCTTAAGAATGTTTCCTTCCATAAAAACAGCAAACACAGCGGTCTTTCGGATATAAACCTTCAAATCAAAGGCGGCGAAATTCTCGGTGTCGCCGGAATTGATGGAAATGGGCAAAGCCAGCTTGCGGAAATATTGACAGGATTAAAAAAGCCTGAGCAGGGCGAGAGAATTTATCAAGATAAAAAAGCCAATGGTTTCAGCGTATCCGATTTTGTTAAAAACGGTGTCGCCCATATTCCGGAAGACCGGAATAAAATGGGACTGATCGGCGATATGGAAATCAAGGAAAATTTGCTGTTAAAAGATTTGGATGAAAATCGATTCTCAATGGCGCGCGGTTGGTTCTTGAGAAAAAAAGCAATTCAAAGATACGCTGTAAGCATGAAAGAAAAATATGACATCCGGTGCTCCGGAGTCAAGGATGAAGTTAGGGTGCTTTCAGGCGGAAATCAGCAGAAAATTATATTGGCAAGGGAATTGGAGAGATCTCCGCGGTTTGTTGTGGCCATGAATCCCACCAGAGGCCTTGATATCGGAGCAACCAAATTTGTTTACGACTGCCTGATTGCAGCAAGAGACAGAGGTTGTTCCATATTGATCGTTTCTGCGGATATTGATGAGATCGTGAAGCTCTCGGATCGAATTGTCGTTATGTATGAAGGCCGGATCATGGGCGAGGTTTCCGGAGCAAAGCCCGATATGTTAAAAATATCCTCCATGATGGGAGGAAAAAGTTTTGCGACAATCCATTCATAAAGCCTATCAAAAGGCCATGGTTCCAATTGTTTCCGCGTTGCTTGCCCTTGCTCTGGGAATTTTTATCATTATGTTGACCGGGAACGATCCTTTGGAAGCTTACCAATATATGTTCGGCGGCATGTTTGGTTCCTTCAACAATTTTAGTGAGCTGCTTGTTTCGGCAATTCCCTTTATTTTTACAGGGTTGGCTATCGCATTTGCCTATAAGAGCGGCGTCTATACCATCGGAGTTGATGGGCAGCTCATTATGGGGGCCATGGCCGCCTCATTGTTTGCCGATACCTTTTCCACTTTAAACGGATATGTGATTATGGTGGGTGCTATTGCTTGCGGAATGGCTGCCGGGGCGCTCTGGGGCGCGATAGCCGGAGCGTTGAAGGCTTATCGAAAGGTCAATGAAATTGTTTCAACCCTGATCATGAATTACATCGCGCTCTTTTTTGCTCAGTACCTGTATTCGGGTCCGCTGGAAGCAAAATCAAGCAGGATACCGCAAACCGAGAAAATTATCGAAAAGGCGCATCTTCCAATCCTATTTGATGGTACCCGTTTACATAGCGGCCTGTTCATCGCGATTCTAAGCGTTATCCTGGTGTATTATATCCTGTATCATACTTCTCTTGGCGTAAAGTTCCGGGCGGTTGGAATCAATGGAGTCGCGTCACAATACAACGGTATCGGTGTAAAACAGTATACCACAGTCGCAATGGCAATATCAGGAGCGATCGGGGGGCTTGCCGGAACAGTTGAGCTATTGGGAACCCAATTTAAAATCATGGATGGCTTTTGTGCCAATTTTGGCTTTGACGGTATCGCGATTGCGCTTATTGGTCAGCTACACCCAATCGGGGTGGCTTTTGCGGCGTTGTTTTTTGCCGGACTTGATGTCGGTTCAAATTCCATGGAACTCATGACCAATGTACCTTCCTCTATCGCCGACATTCTACAAGGTATTATCATTATTTTTGTGGTTTCCGGCAGCGTGCTGGTGAGAGAACAGAATTGGAAGCGGTTAAGCAAGTTCAGAATCAAGAAAATGCCTGGAAATCTGAAAGGAGAAAAGACGGGGGTATAAGATGGAGGATACTATATTATCAATTGGATTTGTTGCAGGCATACTTATGATGATGTTCCGCGTTTTGCCCATTATTCTTATGGGCGCAACCGGTGAAATGATATCGGAAATGGCCGGAATGACCAATATTGGCCTGGAAGGCATTATGTCCGTGGGATCGATTATCGGGTTTCTCACTTCTTGTTATACGAAAAACCCTTATTTCGGAATGTTGGCAGGTATTCTGGCAGGTCTTGTTACAAATTATATCTATGCCTATTTAACGATTCATCTTAACGCGGACCAAATTATCGTCGGCAATACGATAAATATCTTGGGGCTTGCGGTTGCCTCACTTTTGTATACTACAGCAACCAAACAGCACTCCGGGATGCTTACATCGGTTACGGCGGGTCCGCTAAAGATACCGCTATTAGGAGATATTCCAATTATAGGGAATGTATTTTTTAATAATTCAATTGTGGTAGACATTTCACTGATTTTAGTAGTTGTCGCTTGGTTTTACTTATATAAGACAAAAACAGGTCTTGCACTCAGGGCTGTCGGCGAATATCCAAGGGCAGCCGAAACACTTGGGATTCGAATAATCCGGAAGAAATATTTCGCCTGCAGTGTGTGCGGCATGCTATGCGGCTTTGCAGGCGCCTATCTCACCACGGTTTATATCAGTTCCTATGTATCCGGCGTTGTATCCGGGCGTGGTTATGTGGCGCTTGCGGCGGTTATCTTCGGCAAATGGAAACCCAAAGGGGTATTGGCAGCCTGCCTATTCTTTTCAATCATTGATGCGCTTCAGCTTCGATTGCAAATAATCGACAAAGCCATTCCGTATCAACTTTTACAAATGATGCCCTATTTGTGCACTTTGATTGCGCTTGCATTTTTTATGAAACCGGGCTGTGAACCCAAAGCAAACGGAAAACCGTATATCAGGGAAGCAAGATAGGAAATGATTATTCCTTTTTAGGTTAGGGGCTGTCTCATAAGAGATAGTCTTTTTTTAGGCATTTTCCCATCGGTTGATTCTTGCATACGACTAGTAAAACGTTCGCAAAATAACTACCTAAAATTGTGAACATTTTTCCCAAGTATAGCGTTTTTCATTGATGACTTATTTAGAAAACGCTACAGTATTTTACTGTTATATGATGGAATACTCCGGAGATTGGAAACTGCCAATTGTTATATTCATCTTTAGATGGTCAACGTCTGAATATGATATAATTTTACTACATTATATTTAGAAAAGGAAATACTCAATGAAAAACATTGTCATTCTAGCAACCGGTGGAACGATTGCCGGTGTTTCCACCTCAATCACTGATACTGCCAACTATCAGGCGGCTATTTTGCCTATTGAAGCCATTACAAAAGATATTACCGGGCCGCTACGGGAAATCGCTCATATCTCCAGCGAGCAGATTGCCCAGATTGACAGCGCCGAAATGACTCATCAAATTTGGCTTACTCTTGCTGAACGTATCAATGTCCTGCTCTCCTCTTCGGAGGTTGATGGGGTAGTTGTTACGCACGGGACCGACACTTTGGAAGAAACCGCTTATTTTCTTAATTTAGTCGTGAAAAGTAATAAGCCGGTTGTGGTGGTGGGGGCGATGCGCCCGGCTTCCGCACTTAGTTCCGATGGACCCATGAACCTTTATAATGCCATTATTCTCGCGGCAAGTAGAGAAGCCTCCGGTAAAGGAGTTTTAGTAACACTGAATAATACCATCAATTCCAGCCGCGAGGTTACTAAAACCAACACTTCCCTTCAAGATAGTTTTAAAGCTCCGGAACTTGGATATATCGGCTACCTCATCGAAGGGGAGCCCCACTTTTACCGGCAGCCCACGCGTAAACATACCTTTATGAGCGAGTTTGAAATTGAGGGTCTTACTGAACTTCCCGCGGTTGAAATCATTTACGGGCATGTGGGCAACCTTGGTATATTATCGCAAGCTGCCGTTGCCGCCGGAGTTAAGGGATTGGTCTATGCCGGACTGGGAAACGGCAATATGTCAAAAATGATGAAAAACACTTTTCTGGATATTCAGGGTCAAGGAGTGATTGTAGTTCGAAGTACCCGGGTCAGTAGCGGCATTGTCACCCGGAATGGGGCGGTTAATGATGATTTAAGCAATTTCATCGTTTCCGATACCCTAAACCCTCAAAAAGCAAGTATTCTCTTATCCATGGCCCTCACCAAGACAACAGATAAAGCTGCGATCCAGCGCATGTTTTGGGAATATTAAAAAAGAATGGAAAAAAGTATCAAGGAATAAACAATGGAAAAAACCGTAAGAGAACGTATCTTTGAAATGGCGGACCAAAAATATCGACAGTTTCAAAGCGGGTTGCTCCCCGGTATCAATAATATTTTAGGAGTACGGCTGCCGGATATCAGGAAACTGGCGAAGGAAATTTCCAAGGGAGACTGGCGGTCTTTTTTATCGGACGCTAAAGACGATTATTATGAAGGAATTATGCTGCAGGGTTTGGTTATTGGTTATGCCAAAGGAGATATTGAGGAAATCCTGCAATACACCGCGGAGTTTATACCCAAAATTAATAATTGGGGAGTTTGCGACAGCTTTTGCAGCAATTTAAAAATTACTCAAAATTATAGGGAACGGGTTTGGGAGTTTTTACAACCCTATTTAAACTCGCAGAAAGAATTTGAAATTCGTTTTGCGGTTGTGATGATGCTGGACTTTTATATCAACCCCTCCGATATCGATAGGGTGCTCTCCAGTCTCAACCAGGTTAACCATGATGGTTATTATGCTAAAATGGCGGTAGCCTGGGTGGTTTCGATTTGTTTTGTGAAATTCCCCGAAAAAACTTGGGTCTATTTGCGGAAGAATAATTGGGATGACGTTACGTATAACAAGGCGCTGCAGAAAATCCGGGAGTCGTTGTGTGTCGATAAGGTGACGAAGGAATCGATTCGGAAAATGAAACGGTAAATCTTTGCCAGCCCTCCATCGTGCTTTCTCCCTGAAAATCTTGGCTATGAAGCTTTAAACCCAAAACTTTGGTGCTGATACGATTGTCGACCGGGGGATGAACCCTCCGGCCACAAGGTAGAAGGACTATGCCCCGGGTTGGGAAGAGAATCCGGTAAATAGAAGGTCTTTGCTTGGGAATGAACCGTTATCATCATGAACAATCTGTAGACTGTCTGTAATACTACTATAGAGTGACTCAAAGGGGACTTGGTTGTATGATAGGGGCAGTTCTTAAAACGTTAGGAGAATGAATAGTCATGAAAATCACCTTAATTACAGACAGCTGTTGTGATTTAACACCGGGGTTGCTGAAAAGCATAGAGGTTCAGCGCGTTGACTTTAAAATCGATCTTGGAGAAAAGCATTTTCTGGATAATTACCAATTAAACCCGATTGATTTGCTTCAGCAAATGCGAAATTATCGAGATGTAGCTAAAACCGCCAGTCCATCGCCGCAGGATTTTTTGAATAAAATGCGTGCTGCCGAAGTCTCTTTTGTGATTACAATTTCAAGCCGTTTGTCAGGCAGCTATAATGCTGCTATGGTAGCTCGAAGTATTGCCTTGGAGGAGACCCCCGATAAAAAGATTTTCGTATTTGACTCAAAGAGCGCTGCCTCGGGAGAAACCTGCGTGGCCCTGCGGATACAGGAATGTATTGATAAAGGCCTTTCATTTGAAGAAACGGTGCAAGAGGTTTCAGCCTACATTGATTCCCTTCACACCCGGTTTGTTCTTATCAACCTGGATAACCTGATAAAAAATGGGCGGCTCAGCAAAATAAAAGGCTTACTGGGAATGGTGCTCAATATCTATCCGATTATGGCGGATAACGGTAACGGCGAGATTATCATGCTGGAAAAGGTACGGGGGCTTAAGAAGGCCACCAGCCGTCTGGTGGAAATCATTAAGGAAAATGTTGACTCGAATATCAGAAAAACCACCACGCTGGTGATTAGCCATTGTAACTGCGAGGAACGCGCTCTTGCTTTAAAGGAGCAGCTCCATGCCATTCATAAAGACCTGCAGAAGATTATTGTGGTTCCTGCCGGGGGGCTGACTACTGTATATGCCAATGACGGCGGCATTGTGCTCTCCTATTGACATCCAAGGAGGCAAAGAAGGAGGGTTGGCCCGAAAGCATGCCAGCCCTCCTTCTTGCTTCCGCAAATATGAAATATTTAGTCTGAAAGGGCGGAACGAAGGCCTTTGCTTTGGAGCTTTAATTTAGATTTATCCATTTCTCGGCTTATCTATTTATTTGTCCATTTCTTATTTGATTATTCATGCCCATGATCAGGCCTGGGCGGTTGAGAAACGCCTAAATATTCCATAAGCGCGATTTGAAGTATTCTTGAATAATTAACACCTTGGGCCTCCGCTAGTTCCTTTAACCATGCGGGAATTGTAAGGTTTGTTTTAACTGCTCTATTATCTAATTCATTCCTTACAAGGTCGGGAAAAACTGTAACAGGAGACACCAAATAATCTTCAGCGGTTTTGGGATCAATTTGGGGCGTTTTAGAGGGTACGGGTATTGTATCTCCATCTTTTTCCATACCATATAAATGCAGTCCTAGGGCATCAATAGCTTGTTTTTGGGCTTCTTCGAAATTTTCTCCATAGCTCATACACCCCGGAAGATCTGGAAAATACACGCTATATCCTGTTTCAGTTGGTTCAAATATAGCTAGGTAGGTGAGTTTACGCATAATAGCAGCTCTCCTTTCGTTTGACCAAGTGGGATTTTATTTTGTACCCTCATTATTGCTCCCTCCTTATATTTTAATTGTGCGCCTAAATTATACGTATGTAAATATTTTAAGGAAAAATATACGTGTGCATTATGCGCATTTAAGTAGGTAGTTCTGTAAAGAAATGGGGGTTGGCCGGAAAGCTTGCCAGCCCTCCATCTTGCTTCCTCCCTCATAGGGCGGAACGAAGGCATGGGCTTTGGAGCTTTAAAATCAAAGCTTTGATGCTGATACGATTGCCGAATGGATTGATGTAGTTGATTTCATCTTTCGAATACGTCCGATTTGCTATATTAAATAACAAAATGGGACCAAAGCGGCTTTTTCGGGAAAATTTCATTTAAATTGGGGGTCCAAATTGTTGAAATAGATTCTGATATTATAATTGAAGATTTTGAAATATTGGCAATATCATTCGAATGTTTTTTTGCAATACTTTGGCAGAAAAAATTATGCGGAAAGTCAGGGTATTCTTTTGGTGGGATTTAGCAGCGAAACAGCCGGAGGTAACCATCTATGAAACCAATTGATTTGAATTTAGGAATGTCCAACCGGGATTATCCCAATGCTTGCGTTCATCCAAATACGAAAATCGGGGCGAATGTTCAAATCGGCCCTCATTCAATCATCGGCGAAAATGTCATAATTGGTGATAATTGTATGATTGGGTCGAATGTAATCATAGAAGGATGGACCACCATTGGCAGCGCGAATAAATTTTATATCGGCGCTTCGATTGGTTGTGATTCTCAGGATGTAACGTCGAACAAAGAAAAAAATTCTTTGAATATCGGTGATAACAATACATTTCGTGAATATGTGTCAATTAGCATTAGAACGGCTAAGGGGGGTGGAGAAACACGAATCGGCAACAATAACTTATTTATGAATTATTCGCATATAGCGCATGACTGCCAGATAGGAAATCATGTTATTATTACCAACTCGGTGAATTTGGCGGGCAATGTACGGGTGGAAGATCAAGCCCGAATCGGGGGGCTGTCGAATATTGGGCAATTTTGTAGAATCGGTAAAATGGCAATGGTTGGGGCCATGTCGCAGGTTGAAAAAGATATCCCGCCGTATTTGTTGGTTGATGGAAATCTAATCGGAATCTATGGGGTCAATACTGTTGGATTAAGAAGGAATGAAGTTGATTTTGAGGCTCAGATGGCGTTAAAAAGAGCACACCACATCTTATACCGTTCAAATTTAAAATTGGAGGATGCCATTGAGCGTATGGAACAAGAACTAATCGATATCTGGGAGGTTAAGGATTTTATCAGCTTTTTGAGGGAAAGCAAAATCGGGGTATTGGGGCTATAAGCCATCCATCTTGCTTTCCCCCTCATAGGGCGGAACGAAGGCCTTGGCTTTGGAGCTTTAAAATCAAAAATTTGATGCCGATATGGTTGCCGACCTGAGGATGAATCCTACAAGATGTATGGGATCTGTCCGGGGTGTGGGTTGAAATTTGTGAATGGAAGGTTTTTGCTTGTGGGGATGAACCGTTTATCATCAAATGAGCCAGGGATGGCTTCATCTTGTAGCTGGGTCATTCATGGCCCGGTCGGGGATGATGATGGGGGCAAAAATGAAAAAGATTTTGATCATCTCCGATAAGCTAGGAACTCCCTATAAAAATAGGCGTTACTATATCCTAAATCTTATTGACGGGGAGAGATGACTATGGCGGACATACAGGCGGCAAGATGAATCCATAGGTATCGGCGGAATTGGCGGCGGTCTGCTCGGCGGATTATTTGGAGGCGACCGAGGTGATTAAGGGAGGGTATATTTGACAAGAATGCATGGCTAGGTTACTGTATAAACTGACTATTCATCTTTTATCATGGAAATACATTTTGATCTCCGAGAGACGCCAGAAGTTATTTATGACTTCTGGTTTTCTTATGGATTCTTTATATTTGTTTATTTTTATTTTACTTGTCTTTGTTATAATAAGAAAAAGCGGACAAAGCTGGTGAAGATGATGGCGAAAACGATTTTGGTTGTAGATGATGAGCAGGATATTGTGAAATTGATTACTCAGAGTCTAAAATATGAACAATTTGAAGTAGTTCCTGCCTATTCGGGCAAAGAGGCTTTAGCCAAAATTAACGAAATCCATATCGATTTTGTAGTGTTGGATATCATGATGCCTGATATGGACGGGCTGGAAGTATGCCGCCATATTCGCAGCAATTACAACATTCCGATTTTATTTCTTAGTGCCCGGGACCGGGATATTGATAAAATCATCGGACTGGAAATCGGCGCTGATGATTATATGACCAAACCCTTCAGCATCCAGGAACTTACCACCCGGATCAAAGCCCATTTTCGGAAAGTGGACCGTATGTATGAAGAATGGAATGGGATGCGTCAGGAAAACGACCCTTGTCAGCCTGCCAATTCACCGCTGGTGCTCAATGAAAAAACTTTTGAGGCTTTTTTGAATCAAGAGAAGCTGGATTTATCCACCAAAGAGTTTTTAATCTTGGCTTTTTTGAGGCAGCATCCCAATCAGGTGTTAACCCGGGAGCAGATTTATCAAAATGTTTGGGGGGATGAATACGGAGAACTCAATACGGTGACGGTTCACATCAACAATATTCGCAAAAAGCTCGGCACGGAATACGACTTCATCAAAACCATCTGGGGCATAGGCTATAAATATGCCGAAGGGCAGGGATGAAAATGAAACTCCGTATCAAGCTGCCATTTCTTTTTTTGTTGATGTTTGTGTTATTGGTTGTTGCGGCGGGCCTCTTTCTTAGAATATTTATACTCGGGAATGAATTTGTCAATGTCGATCGGCTCAGAGAAAAATATGCCGCTGAAAACCGTCAAATTGCCGATAATGTTTCTCGGCGCTATCCGGATATGCAGAAGATTGCCACCTATCTAAAACAAGTTTCCCAGGAGCGCCATATTGGCATTAAATTATTTAATGATGACTTATCCCACACTTTATTGGTTTTTCCTAACCCGAATGGCAGCCGTTCTTCATTCGGCAATTGGATCCCCGTAAGAGCGGCGAAGCACCGCCTGTTATTTCAGCTGGAAGTCAATCGGGTAGGAAAATTGTATCTCACATTATTAAGTCCTGCTTTTATCAAGGGACTGTATTTTTTGCTTTTTATCTTTTGTATGGTTTTTTTTACTTTGACCCTGCATTTTCATATTAAAATCACTAAACCACTTCAGCTCTTAAGTACCAGACTGAAAAATGTCAAAATCGGGAATTCTTCGGTTTCCTTATATTCCAAAAGGAAAGATGAAATCGGGGAGTTGTATCAATATTTTAACCAAATGGAACAACGGCTTTATCAGGCCCATCAGGAACAGATTAATATGATCGCCGCCATGGCCCATGACTTAAAAACCCCTTTAACGAGCATTAACGGGTTTGTGGAATTGCTGGCCCTGCAAAAAAATCTCTCCGAAAAGGAAAAACAGGAATACTACGATTTAATCGCCAAAAAATCCCGGCACATGGTGGAGTTGATTAACAGTTTTTCTGCTTTTACCCGGGATGAACTTGAATTGGAAACTCATCCCAGAGAAAGGGTTGAGGTCAAAAAACTGTTTGAAAGGATTGCCGCGGAATACGAAACCGAATTATCCAGCCTCAATTTCCGGCTGCATTGGAATCATTCTTTCAAGGGCAATCAGTATTTATGTATCAACGAGCATATGATCCGGCGGGTTTTCGGCAATTTGTTCAGCAATGCCGTACGGTATGGAGAAAAGCCGGATTTGCAGGTTTATCTAAGCGGCTTTATACAGGGGAATTCGGTATATTTCCAAGTGGAGGACAACGGCCAGGGAGTACCGGATCAAGATCTGGCATCCTTGTTTATGAAGTTCTTTACTGTTGACAAGTCTAGGCAAACGAAGAAGGGCGGGACCGGTTTGGGCTTATCCAGTTGTAAATCCATCGTTGAACATCACGGCGGGCAAATCGAAGCTTTTCATTCCGAGTACGGAGGTCTGGCCATCCGGTTTTCAATACCGCTGGCGCGCTAATTTTCTGGATATTGAACCAAATCCGTCCGACTTTTCCGTGTCATCGCGGAATTTGTCGCCGGAGTATAGTTTAAAAGCAAGGGGCCTTTAATGCAAGGCTCCTTATTTTTTGCATTTTGACTTTATAATTTTTTAGATTTTCTTTATAGATATTTATGTTGTTTTTAGCGGCATTTTATTCCAAGCCCTTATGATAGTTTCATAAACTTACCAAACAGAATTGTTTCAAAGGAGAGATGGATGATGATTCAAAAAAAATTTATTTTATTTGCAGCTTTACTGTGTTGTAGCCTGGTTTCACAGCTTGCAACGGCAGCGGAAGAGACGGCGATGAAAGAAAATGTACTCAAGTCTATAGCGGGGCGGATTGTCGAAAAGCAACAAGCCATCGGCAAGTTTCAGTTTATTGAAACTCAACAAACCCATATTCAAGCCCTACAGGAAATTACGATCGTCAAAAAAACCAGGGTAAGCTCTGATGGAACGAAAATAACCGAACAAGAATTGCTAGAGGCATCTATGAACGGGAAAGAGATTTCCCAGCAAAAGATGGACCAAATCCAAGACCGTTTTCAAGGTTTATTGAATTGGCAGGAAAAGATGGCCCCAGTTCAAACGGCTCTGGTTAATGATCAATTCCAGAGCCAGATTAGCCTCATGGGCGAGGCAATTTCAAAGGGTAGTGCCGTTTACCGATTGAAATATGTCCCGTTTTTATCCCAAACCCTCCAGGAAGTTGACTTTGAAGTCGACAAAGCAAGCTATGATCTGGTAACCATGGATATTATCGCCAAGGCAACGGATACAGTTAAAAACAGCCGGATTCATCTGGAGTATCAAAAGAGCATCAATGGCTATTCCTTGCCCGCTTTGGTAACAATTAAATCTCAGATCCAAAAACGCCGTTTGCTGACGGTAGATAGTCAAATCAGTTTGAATGATTACCGGAAATTATAGAAAGCGGGGAAGCCTGACTTGAAAAATTATCAAATCGCCGGATGGATTCTAATCGGTTTATTCCTAACATTCCACCTTACATATGCTGCCGGATATAGTCAAGATGAGGAAGGATTCGGGAAAAGTTACCTTCTGCTCCCGGTGATTGTATCACAGCCGAATACAGGCTTGGCCTACGGAGGTGTGTACCTCGGCAATCTTTTCGGCACCGGCATGATTTTCGACCATGATGGACATTCAAAGTTTTTTATCAATAAGCGAAGTTATTTCGATGATGGTCAGTTTTTATTACTTACTTCAGCAAGTTGGGAGAACTGGTCCAGTACTTTTTACGGGATCGGCAATGAAGATTTTGAATCGCCGGGTGAAGATTATACGGGGAAAAAAGCCCAATTCGCAAGTGGTTTTTTATTACGGTTACAGGATGGTCTTTATTTTGGGCTGACTGTGGCTGCGAACCGGTTTTCGGTCTCGGATAAGGAAACTGGCGGTCAACTGGCCGGGGGCACTATTGTTGGCTCAGATGGCGCCGATGCCGTCGGTATCGGCTTGCGCCTTCTGTCTGATCAACGGGATGATCATGTTTTTCCCACTGAAGGCTCGTTATTAGACCTGAAAGTGTTATTTTATGATCCGGATTACGGCAGTGATCAAAAGTTTTCACAAAGTACCGTTATTTTTAATAAATTTATTCCCGCCGCCATCGGGGGAGTATTGGTTTTGCAAAGCCGTATCGTTTATAGTCATGGCGATATCCCGTTTCAAATGTTACCGTCTCTGGGTGACCCCGAGATTATGCGGGGAATACGGGTCAACAAAGATATCAACCGCGATTTATTGGCAGTTTCTACGGAATACCGGTTTTCGATTTACCAGCGCTTGACTGGAGCAACTTTTTTGGGCATTGGAGATGCGGCCAATTCTTTCGCTGAACTTCAGATGGATAAGTTTATAGGGGGATTTGGAATCCGCTATTACTTTACTGGACCGTTCAAGTTGTTTTTTAATAAGGGATTTAGTGAACATGATTCAGCCGCTTATTTTGGAATGGATGCCAGTTTTTAAAAGAGTATCCAATTCAACCTTATTATTGTAGAAAGTTAAAGGTAAAAATAATGAAAAAAAAGCTTTGGATTGGGATTGTTCTCATCTTTGTTTTGATTATCTTAGTTTTATTGAAGAATAAGTCTGATATTGCTGCAAAAGCGAAATTGACGCCGATTACTTCCTATCCGGTGACCGTGGTTACGGCAACCCGGCAAAACATTGCCCAGTCTATTTCACAGGTTGGGGTGATCAATGCCAATAATGATGTGCAGGTTGTTTCACAATTGCAGGGAAAAGTCACGGCGGTGCTGGCGGCTCAAGGTTCTTACGTCACGGCTGGTGCAGCTATAGTTAAAATAGAGAGCGATGTACCGAACTCCACATTCAATGCCAGGAAAACCAGTTACGAAACAGCCAAGAAAGAATGGGAACGGCAAGTCTTCCTCCATCAACAGGGGCTGGTGGCGGATTCCGACTTGGAAGCCAGCCGGAACGCAATGGAAACAGCCCGGGCTAATTATATTTCGTCACAACACGATTATGACAATTCGGTGATTGTTTCTCCAATTACCGGTATTGTCACCTCACGACTAGTGAATCTGGGAACCATGTTGAATCCCGGGACCATTGTCGCCGATGTGGTGGATATTTCTCAGTTTAAAGTGGACTTGAACGTGGCCGAAGAATATGCTTTCCAATTGAAAAAGGGGGATCCGGTATCCATAACCTGCGATGTTTACCCCGGAGTCAAATTTAACGGTCATATCAGCAGTATCAGTGTCAAAGGAGACGAAGTCCATACTTATCCGGTGGAGATTGTCATTCCGAGCACCAGTCATGATCAATATCCCCTAAAATCCGGAATGTATTGTACGGTTACTTTTACTTTACCGCAAATCAATGCCTTGATCATCCCAAGAACGGCGCTGGTCGGCAGCTTGAAACTTCCTCAAGTTTATGTGGCGGAACAGGGTCAAGCTCGCTTGAGAGATTTGGTTCTGGGGCCTGAGATAGGTACCAATCTCATTGTACAACAGGGTCTGGCCCAAGGGGACCAGGTGGTTTCCAACGGTCAGGATAACTTAAAAGACGGGATAGGAGTCCGGATCATCACAGATGACGGAGGCCATTCTCAAAGTATAGAGCAAGGGCGGGATAATTCTTCAAAACCACAACCCAAACATGGCCAACCTTTGAAGGCGATATTCAAATTCTTCGGGAATAAGGGTGAGCAGGAATGAGTATTACCGAGTTATCCATCAAACGCCCTACTTTTATTATTGTAATCTTTATTGCCTTAAGTTTGCTGGGATTGTTTGCCTATTCTCAGTTAAAGTACGAGCTGTTTCCGGATATCGATATTCCGACGGTAACCGTCACCACGGATTATGATGGAGCATCTGCTTCGGTGGTTGAATCTTCGGTCACCCAAAAAATTGAAGATGCCGTTTCCGGCATCGATAAAATCAGTACGGTGACTTCGACCTCCAGAGAAGGTACCTCGATAGTGACGATAGAGTTCACTCATGATGCCAATATTGATTATGCTTTAGCCGATGTCCAACGGAAAGTGTATTCAATTTTGAAAAATCTGCCGGCCTCTGTCGGGGAACCGACTCTTGATAAAACTTCCATGAGCGACCAGCCGATTTTGACGGTGGGATTCACCAGTAATCTGCCTGATACTCAATTTTTTCAGCTAATGAATGATAGCATTGCTTCAGCCATTTCACAAGTATCGGGTGTCGGTCAGGTAACGATTAGTGGCGGCCGGGAAAGGGAGATTCAGGTGAATCTGGATCCCCAAAAAATGCAAGGATATGGTCTGTCGCCTTTGAAAATCCTGAGTGCGATACAAGCTGCCAATGCGGATTATCCTACCGGAAAAGTTACTGATTCCGATAATGAATTTTCGGTCAGGCTGGCTGGTAAATTTCAATCCTTGGATGAATTAGGCCTGTGTATTGTGGGTGAATCGAATGGGGGTATGGTCCGCCTGAGAGATGTGGCCGACCTTTACGATGGGAAAAAAGATTATAATGCTGAAAATCAAGTCACCATCGCCCGGATTAACGGCGGGGGTCAAAGTACGATAGCGCTGCTCATTTATAAACAATCCGACGCCAACTCGGTTGAAGTCAGTCGGCTGGTGCGGGAACGTCTGAAGAAGCTGGAAGACCAGTACCGGAATTACAACCTGAAAACCAAAATCGCCTCCGATACCTCCGGTTTTATAACCAGCGCAGCGGATGCGGTGAAGGAAGATTTACTGTTTGCCATTTTACTGGTAGCCGGGGTGATGGTGCTTTTTTTGCATAGTTTCCGCAATTCAGTGATTGTGATGGTGGCGATACCCACTTCGTTAGTGGTGACATTCCTTGGTATGTGGGCTTTTGGGTCTTCCCTGAATATCATTACTTTGCTTGCATTATCCCTGGTGATCGGTATTTTGGTGGATGATGCCATTGTGGTATTGGAGAATATTTACCGCCATCTGGAAGCGGGGAAAGACCAAAGAACTGCGGCGCTGGAGGGCAGGAATGAAATCGGATTCACAGCGCTGTCGATTACCCTGGTGGATGTGGTGGTTTATCTGCCGTTGACTTTGATTTCAGGGATGATCGGCGGCATGTTAAAACAGCTGGCGCTGGTGATCGTCATTTCCACTTTAACCAGCCTTTTTGTCTCCTTTACGGTGACTCCCATGCTGGCATCGCGTTTTAGCAAATTACAGCCCCTGACGGATGGAACGCTGATGGGGTCTTTTGGTCTTTGGTTTGAGGATCTTTACAACCGGCTTACCGATAAATACCTGGCAATCCTAAGGATTTGTCTGCACAATCCCGGGAAAGTATTGCTGACTGCCGGAATTTTATTTGTCCTGGCATTGTCACTGATACCGCTGGGTTTCATCGGCTCGGAATTTATACCCCAGGCTGATCAAGGGCATCTTTTTATCGACCTCGAGCTTCCGGCGGGATCGAAAATCCAGCAGACCAATGGGGTTCTTCAGCAAGTTGAAAACAAAATATTTCAAATGGCCGGAGTGGCAACGGTGTATGCTGAGGCCGGCAGTTCCAGCAACGGCACCTATGAAAATTATTACGGTTATTTGAATGTGACGTTGCTGCCTAAAAGTCAACGCAAAATCAGTACTTTAGAATTTGGCGAAAATGTCCGTCGGGAGTTAAGGGATGTGGTAGGTCTGAAATGTTATATTTCACAACCTAATTTAATCTATACCAGCGGATCGGCTCCAATCGAAGTAGCGGTTACCGGGCCAAGTTGGGATACGGCAATGGATACGGCGTTAGAGGTTCGGGAGATGGTAGAGCGAATCCCCGGCACTTCCGACGTTAAGCTTTCGTCGAACAATGGCAATCCGGAAATGAGCATTATAGTCAATCGGGAAAAAATGCATAATTTGGGACTGGATATTGACACAGTCGGCCAGGTATTGAAATTGGAATTGACCGGTAATACAGACTCTAAATATACCGACAACGGCAGCGATTACGATATTGATGTCCGGCTGGACCAAGCCAGCCGTATTCATACTGCCGATATCGGCAATTTAACCATCCCCTGCAGCAGCGGGCAGATGATTCCCTTAAATCAATTTGCCAGAATTTTACCCACTACAGGCCCTACAGATATTCAACGCCGGGACCGGGCCTTCTCGATTTCCGTTACTTCACAGGCCAAGGGCCGATCCACCGGTGATATCGGTGAAGATATTTCCGCTGGACTCAAAAATGTTAAACTTCCTTTCGGGGTTAGCACGACTTTTGTAGGGGATTTAAAAGATCAGGCGGATTCCTTTCTCAGTCTGGCTCTGGCTTTAATCGCCGCCATTATTTTTGTCTATTTAATCATGGTCGCTCTTTATAACTCTTTTATCTATCCTTTTTCAGTCTTGTTCGCGGTACCGCTGGCAGTAATTGGGGCTTTGCTGGCTCTGGCTTTGACTTCCAAAACGTTATCGGTTTTTTCCCTCATGGGGGTGATTATGTTGGTGGGCCTAGTCAGTAAAAATGCAATTCTCCTGGTGGACTTCGCCAACCGGGCCCGGGAAGAAGGATTAACGATGGAAGAGGCTTTAATCGCAGCCGGTAAGGTGCGTTTGCGTCCGATTTTGATGACCACCCTGACTATGATTTTGGGGATGATTCCATTGGCTACATCTTCGTCGATGGGAGCCGAATTTAAAAATGGTTTGGGCTGGGCGCTAATTGGAGGATTGACTTGCTCGATGGTAATGACCCTGGTGATTGTGCCGGTGGTGTATACCCGGATCGAAATCATTCGGGAGTTTATCCTTCAATTTCATGCCAAATCTCATCGAAAGTCTGCTATTAGAGAATAAGATATATTTTATAGAGTTAGGGTGAGCAGTCAATGACAATTACGGAGTTATCGATTAAAAGGCCGATTCTGTTTATCGTCATCTTTATCGCACTTGCATTAGTGGGCTGTTTTGCCTATAGCAAGTTGAAATATGAGTTATTTCCGGATATCGATGTCAAGGCGATCAGTATTTCAACAGCCTATAAGGGCGCTTCCGCCTCGGTTGTTGAATCCTTGGTTACCAAACCGATTGAAGATGCAGTTGCCGGGATTGGGAAAATTGATACCGTCAGTTCCAATTCCAATGAAGGTAATTCCCGAATTACGATTCAATTTACCCAGGATGCCGACGTTGACTATTGTTTGCAAGAAGTTGAAAGAAAAGTCAATTCGATTTTAAAAAATTTGCCTTCGGGGATTTCCACTCCTACCTTTGCTAAATTTTCCATCGATGATATGCCCATTATGCGGGTGGGTCTCACCAGTAATTTACCGGCTACCCGTTTTTATGATTTAATGGACCATACCATTGCCCCTCAAGTTTCCCAAGTAGCCGGAGTTGGGGATGTTTCGATCAGCGGCGGCCAGGAGCGGGAGATCCAAGTCAATCTTGATGCCCAAAAAATGCAAGGTTATGGCCTGTCACCTTTAGCAATCCTGAGTGCGGTTGAAAAGGGCAATGAAGAATATCCCACCGGCAAGGTCAGCGAGACCGACCGGGAATTTACTATCCGCTTGGCCGGAAAATATCAATCCATTGATGATTTAAAACAGTGCATTGTCGGGCAAAATGCCGGCGGAATGATTTGCCTTTCCGATGTAGCGGAGATTGTCGATGGTAAAGAAGATTTTGATGCCAGTAATGGTGTCACCATGGCCCGAGTTAACGGAGAAAATACGTTGGCGCTTATGATTCGCAAACAGTCGGATGCCAATACGGTTGAAGTCAGCCGGCTGGTGCGGCGGAAACTCGCCCAGTTGGAGGAACGCTACCGCCAATATCATCTGGGTATCAAAGTAGCCTCAGACAGTTCAACCTTCATCGTAAGCTCGGCTAATGCTGTTAAGGAAGATCTGCTGCTGGCTATTTTACTGGTAGCCGGGGTGATGCTACTTTTCCTGCACAGTTTTCGCAATTCACTCATTGTTATGGTGGCAATACCTACTTCGTTGGTAACAACCTTTATCGGTATGTGGGTTTATGGATGTACATTGAATGTCATCACTTTACTCGCGTTGTCGCTGGTTATCGGCATTTTAGTGGATGATGCCATTGTAGTATTGGAGAATATTTACCGCCACTTGGAAGCGGGAGAAGACCAAAAAGCAGCTGCGCTAGAGGGCAGGAATGAAATCGGTTTTACCGCGCTCTCAATTACCTTGGTTGATGTAGCGGTTTACCTGCCGATGATGATGGTTACTGGAATGATCGGCGGAATGTTGAGGCAATTTTCACTGGTGATTGTAGTGTCTACCTTGACCAGCCTGTTTGTTTCTTTTACAGTCACTCCCATGCTGGCTTCGCGTTATAGTAAACTGCAACCATTGTCCTCTCAAGGCTTGATGGGGAGATTTGGCAATGGGTTTGAAAATATCTACAATCGAATATCGGGCGGCTATTTAAAAATCCTGAGGATATGTCTGGCAAGCCCCAGGAAAGTATTGGCCATCGCCGGGATTTTGTTTATACTCACTTTGGCATTGATCCCCTTACGGTTCATCGGGACTGAATTCATCGCCGGGGCCGATCAAGCCCAGATCACTGTAGATATTCAGCTCCCATCCGGTTCCAAGCTAGTTCAAACCAATGAGGGCCTTCAAAAAGTGGAGGGAATCGTTTCGCGGATGCCCGGAGTGAAAATGATTTATGCGGAGGCCGGTAAATCTAGCGGTAATAGTTTGGGAGACAATTACGGCTATGTTAACGTGCTTCTAGTGGCCAAAGAACAACGTAGCTTTAGTACGGACCAATTCGGTGAAAAGGTTCGTCAACAACTACAGGGACTGGTAGGTATGAAAGTATATATTTCCCAGCCGAATATTATCGGAGGCGGCGGAAGTGCACCGGTTCAAGTAGCGATTAATGGGCCAAGTTGGGATATAGTTATGGATACTGCCTTGCGGATTCGGAAGATTATGGAACAGATCCCCGGCACATCGGATGTGAAGCTTTCCTCCAATGACGGGAATCCCGAAATGAGTATCCTGGTGAACCGTGAAAAAATGAAAGATCTGGGTCTGGACATCAAAACGGTGGGCCAGACTCTAGCCCTGGGCCTTACCGGAAATACCAAGTCTTTTTATACTGAAAATGGTCTGGATTATAACATCAATGTACGGCTTGATAAATCCAGCCGTATGTATACTAAAGATCTCGGGAATTTGATTGTAGTCAATAACCGGGGCGAGATGATCCCTCTCAATCAATTCACAACAATCCGGCCTACAACCGGTCCAAGCGTAATCCAGCGCAGGAACCGCAGCTTTTCGGTGTCAGTCACTTCACAGACACTTGGCCGTTCCACAGGGGATATCGGTAAAGATATTTCCAACGCATTGAGGAAAGAAAGATTACCTGACAGTGTCAATATTGCTTTTGTAGGGAATATCAAAAACCAGGCGGACTCTTTCAAAAGTTTGGCGGTAGCTTTGATTGCCGCCATCGTCTTTGTTTATTTAATTATGGCCGCTCTTTATAACTCTTTTATTTACCCCTTCTCGGTTATTTTTGCAATACCGCTGGCTGTTATCGGAGCTTTACTGGCTCTGGCATTGACGAAGAAAACGTTGTCCATTTTTTCGGTGATGGGCCTCATTATGCTGGTCGGGCTGGTCAGTAAGAATGCCATTTTACTGGTGGACTTCACTAATCGGGCCCGGGAGGAAGGACTTGGGATGGAGGAGGCTTTGATTGAAGCCGGACGGGAACGCCTACGACCGATATTAATGACCACGATGACCATGATCCTGGGGATGATTCCTTTGGCCACTTCTTCGGCCACCGGTTCAGAGTTTAAGAATGGCCTTGGCTGGGTTTTGATTGGTGGGTTGACTTGTTCGATGCTGATGACTCTGGTGGTGGTACCGGTAGTCTATACCCGGATCGAGAAAATACGTGTTTTTTTGCTCCAGACGGGGCGCAGAGAAACTTGGAAGAAGAAATCTGTCTGACTTGGGCGGTTTATCCGGTAAGGTAAAGGGAACGGTATTTGACAAGAATTATTGGATATGTTATTTTATGAACCATCCAGGTAAAAATATGGAATGTTCAAATGTCCAAATAAAGAAAAGAAGGTTCTTGATGTCGCAAATTGAATTAATCGCTACCGCTACATTTGGTTTGGAAGCTGTTGTTTCCAGAGAAGTAGAGGCCCTCGGCTATACAGACGTGAAAGTTCAAAATGCCCGGGTTACTTTTATAGGGGATGAAAAGGCCATCTGCCGTAGTAATTTATGGCTGCGCAGCGCGGACCGGGTTTTAATCAAAATGGGTGAGTTTAAGGCCTTAACTTACGATGAGTTATTTGAAGGGACCAAGGCGTTGGCATGGCCTGAGTGGCTGCCGGAGGATGCTACTTTTCCGGTGGAAGGGAAATCTATTAAATCGAAGTTGTTTAGTGTCCCCGACTGTCAATCAATTGTCAAAAAAGCCATCGTGGAAAAACTGAAACAACGCTATCACAAAGAATGGTTTGCAGAGACCGGGCCGAAGTATACGATTGAGGTAGCTTTGCTTGATGATATCGTGACTTTAACGATCGATACCAGTGGGGCTGGCTTACATAAACGGGGTTATCGTAAATTGTCCAGTGGGGCGCCGCTCAAAGAGACTCTGGCTGCCGCTATGGTTAATCTAAGTTTTTGGAATCCGGAACGGATCCTCATTGATCCTTTTTGCGGTTCCGGGACGATTCCAATCGAGGCGGCTTTAATCGGTTTAAATATGGCCCCCGGTCTGAACCGGGAGTTTGCGGCTGAAGGCTGGCCCCAGATCAATGCAAACACTTGGGAAGAGGCCCGGGTGGAGGCCAGAGACTCCATTCGTCGTGATATTAACCTTAAGATCATGGGTAATGATATTGATCCGGAAGTCTTAAGCCTTGCCAGATATCATCAAAAGCTGGCCGGAGTTGAGGGGCAGATTCATTTTCAGCAATTACCAGTCTCGGAATTACGGAACAGCCATAAATACGGCTGCATTATCGGTAATCCTCCCTATGGGGAAAGACTAAGCAATCCTAAACAAGTGGAGGAATTATACCGGGAAATGAAAGAGGTATTTAAAGCCTTGGATACCTGGTCTTTTTATATTATCACCGCTTATCCGGGTTTTGAGAATATTTTCGGTCGGCGGGCTGATCGCCGTCGAAAATTATATAATGGCCGGATTGAGTGTCAATATTACCAGTTTCACGGACCCAGGCCACCTAAGAAAACGGTAGTTGATGCAAAAGAATCGCCGATACTGACGGAGGTTTAGCCTTTCGCCGGGCCAATGTTCCCCTAAAACACGGCAACCCTCTTTTCGCGACTTTTTGTGTATTTCGTGGTTATCAAAGTTAATTCACACGTAAAGTATTTTTAATCATTAACCATTCACGACTTGGCGGTAAATCTCCAGTATTCTGGCGGAGTTTTGCCGCCAATTATATTTTTTACAATGCTGCAATCCTCTTTGGATTAAATCATTGCGCATTGCTTGGCTACTTAGAACCTTTACTATTGCCTCGGCAAGTTGTAACGTATCCAGAGGATTTATTTGAATAGCGGCATCGCCCACAATCTCCGGGAGTGAAGAAACATTGGAAGTGATTACCGGAGTACCGCAAGCCATCGCTTCGATCGGCGGCAGACCGAACCCTTCATATAAGGAAGGATAAACAAATAAATCGGCGCCGTTATAAAAGAGCGGCAGGTCGCTGGAATTGACAAAACCGGGGAAGATTACCTCGGCGGTTAAATTTAAGGATTGGACCAACAACTTTAGTTGATCGGTATGCTTGCCGCTGCCGCCCAAGATTACCAGTTGCTGCAAATCCGGCAGATCCCGGTATATCTTCGAATAAGCATAGATTAACTCCGCTACGTTTTTGCGGGGGTTCAGACCACCGGCATATAGTACATATGATTTTTTGAGGCTGTATTTTTGGGCTAAGGATTTTTTGACCGTTTCCTTAGGTAACGGATGATAAGCATCGGTGGGCCCTGAAAAGACCACGGAGATTTTTTGGGGGTCAACCTGGAAAATATTTACAATGTCTTGTTTTGATAACTCCGAGACAGTCAGAATGTGATCGGCCCGCTCGACAATCTCCGGCATCTCACGGGTAAAACGTTTAAGGAAACTGGGGCGGACCATTTCCGGCAAAAAATAAGGGATCAAATCATGAACGGTCACTATAAATTTACTGATTTTGGAATTTGGGATCCGGAAACCGTTTTGAGGCAGATGAAACAGATCGGCCCGTTCCATGGATAGCCAAATCGGAATCTCCAATGCTTCGCGCTCATCATCTTTGGGAAGCGCATAAAAACTGTAGTTGCCTTTAAAGGGAATATAAGGCGCCGGATTATCATCGGGCCAAAGAAAGGTATATTGGTTTTCATGATCAAGTTCATGGAGTTGCTCAATCATACTGAAGGTGTAATTACCGATTCCTGTACCATATGACCATTTGATGGGCCTGGCTTCAATAGCGATCTTCAAAATAGAGCTCCTTTCATAATATCAGTATATAAAGGAATTAGGATTCAGGAGATAGGATTCAGAAGATGATGGTTTAATCTCACCCATCGGGCAATTTCTTCCAGGTTATGGCCGATGAAATCCGGAGTCGTTTCAGGAGTGATTTTTTTTTGTTCCTCTGCTCCATACCCGGTTAATACCAATGCGGTGGTGGCGCTCACATTTTTTCCGGCAGCAAGATCGATTAGCTTATCGCCGATCACATAAGACTTCGTTAAATCTAATTGGTCTGCCCAGGCCGCCAGCTTTAACAGACCGGGACGCGGCTTGCGACAATCACAATCATATCGGTAGGCTGTTATCTCAGCCTGGGGATGATGGGGACAATAATAGATGCCGCGAAATTTAACCCCGGCTTGTCGTAGCTTTGCAATCAGTAAAAAGTGAATCCGGTTTAGTAATTCTTCGTTGAAATAGCCATGGGCCACCCCTGCTTGGTTGGTGAAGATGTATAAAGGAAGACCGGTTCCTGCCAAAATACGTAGTCCTACGATGGTCTTGGGCAGGAATTCCAGCTCTGCGGTGTCTCGCAGATACTTCTTTTCAGCAATAATCGTTCCATCACGGTCCAGAAATATGGCGCCGCTTTTGGTTTTCAGATCACCGGGGTCGGATAATCGGATCATACTCGGACTGCATTTTGCGTAATAAGTGGCCATCAAAATTTATTGCACCCGCCAGGTTGTTAGACCCTGATTTTCAAAATTAAAGGGAGTGACCTGGGCGCCCAGCTTTTCCAAATCGGCGGCAATGATATGCTTGCGGTTATAAGGGCAATATAATAATAAATAGCCACCGCCGCCCGCTCCCAATATTTTACCACCCAAAGCACCGCGTTTCATCGCTAGGTGATAGAGCGTATCAATTTTTTCGTTAGAGATAGCCCCGGCCAGTTGCTTTTTTTCAATCCAAGCTTGGTGCAGGTATTCACCGAATTGGTTTAAGCGTCCCTGCAATAGGGCATTTTTCATGGCAATCGTAATCGCTTTTAATTCATCGAGGGCATGCAAGGAGCTCTCTTTCTTTTTTAAATACCCGTCCACTTGGGTGGCGATGATATTGGCCGATAGCCGAGTCCGCCCGGTATAAACCAGTAATAAGTGATACTCCAACTCGTTGAGGATTACGGTCGAAATGCGCAGTGGATTGACGATAGTCCCGTCATGATAAAATTCGATGAAATTAAAACCTCCGAACACTGATGCATATTGATCTTGTTTACCGCCCCGGATCGCCAGATCGACCCGCTCGATTTCATAGGCTAAGGCGGCTAAATCATAATTACTCCAAGCTAGATTCAGCCATTGGCGAAAAAGCCCAAGCAACGCAACCACCATGGTCGAAGAGGACCCCAGACCGCTACCGGGAGGGGCATCGCTATGCAAAAACAAGGAAAAGCCCTGTTTCCAACCTTCAAATTTTCTGAGTACTGCTTTGATCAGATCCAATTGACCGTTGAAATTTAGTTTTTGTGAGGCCAGAAATTTGGCAAACCTCTCTACATCCAGCGATTCGACTTGAATTTCCTGATCGGTCCGGGGAATGAGGGTGCCAAAGCTATAACGATTTATGGTGGTACTAAGAACAACCCCCCCTTTCTCGGATAAATAAGGTTCAATATCGGTACCGCCACCGGCAAAACTGATCCGGAGAGGAGCCCTGCTGCGGATCTCCACGCTTGTGCCTCCTTAAATGTGCCAGTAATGTTCCATTAAGTCATTTATATACGGACTAAGGCATAGGATATTTTATGAGGCAGGGTTATGGGTGGTGTCCTTTTATAAATGTAAGATTTCGGGGGGCTTTTATTCATGAAACGCCAACGGTTTAGCGAAGAAAGTAATGAGGGAAGAATCAAATTTCAAACGGAAGAATTTCAAAGGTGTCTGCCAATCTTTCAGCGGCTAGGATTAAAGCCACGGCGCTATCTGTGCGACGGGGAGGCCGCCTATGTCGGCACCATTGAAGGTTGGTTCCGTTTGAGTTTTAAAAAATATAATAAACAAGAGTTAAAATGGCTGCGTCGGATTTTGGAGTATTTGCACGAACGTTCATTTCGAAATTGGGCAGTATCTTGGCAAAAAACAATTATCTGGGAAGAGCATACTTTTTGCTATCTGATCCAACCTTGGACTATAGCCAGAGAACATTTCCAAATGGATGATCCAGCCTCGGTATCGCGAATCGCCGAGATTACCGCCGAACTTCACAGCTGCGGCAAGGATTATTTTGAAAACCGGGGTATTGAAATCCTCCGGGATCGTTGGCAGACTATCGACCTGGAATGGGAGAATGCCTTTCATACGATCGACCAATTCAAAATTGAGTTTGAACATGAAAAAACTCGTAAAGAACTCGAGGAATTAAGGAAAAGCGCCGGTGTTGCTTTGAGTGAGAGCCTAAGCAGCTGGCGCAAATCAGGTTTATCATCATTAATGGAACATCATCAGCGCTCCGGGGTCTTGGGGCATGGTAATTTATTAGTCAAGAACATCATCTGGGGCGGTAACGACTATTATTTATTAAACTGGGAGGGTTTGGCCTTTCAGCCTCGCATCGTGGATCTTGCTTCTTTGATCAATGATGTCGGGATGTGGGAAGCGGACTGGATTCTTTTTTTACTCAACGAATATGCCAAGATTCAACCGCTTTGGCCGGAGGAGCATGAGGCATTATTTGCGCTGCTTCGTTATCCTCGAAAGATTGTGGAATTGTTTAACCAGGAGATGTCCGAAGAGAGTTTGGATCGGAAGAACTTAAAAGAGGTGGCAAGAGAGTTGACCAGGAAAGAACGTTGTCTTGGCAAGGCTTGGAAGGAATTAGGAACCCAAAAACGCTGGGTTTGGGGGCGTCAATCTGAAATGCCCTCTGTAAACCAGGGGAAGATCTCCATGGTATTATCACCGGTCGAATCCTGGGGTGATTTTGCAGGGCAAGCCGACTCGTTGATTCATGTTAAACATGACCAAAAACTTCCCAATGATGTCATGGAGCGCTTGACCTCTGATGATGCCGACCGGTTAGTTGCCGGACGGGATGGCAATATATTAGACTCCGCCGCCAAAGAGCAACCCGGCTATAACGAAAATAATTTTATTGAGATTGTTGAGCCTCAACCGACAATGCCCAGTGAAAGCGATCCGGATTCGCTTGAGGATGTAAAATCATCAACAGCGGATGCGCAGATGGAACCGGTAAAGAACGATTCGAAAGCAACTCCCAGGGTAAGTGTCGCTCCGACAGAGGAAGCGGCTGTGAAAGTTGAGACTCCGATGGTAAAAGAAGTGGAAGGGAGAATTCCAGCAGCCAAAAACAAAGTTCAAGAAAAAGCGCCGCTGCCGCTGCCGCAGATTGTACAATGGAGTAAATTCCCCAAACCGCTAGGAGCGAATAAAAAACTTGGACCTCAATGAATACAATTTTTATGAGAACATCAACCGTTATGGGATCCGACCGGAAGTGATTTCGCTTTTGCCTGAGAAACCCCGACAGATTGAAGCCTATTATGATGATGGTTATATTTTACGGTATGATGGTTTTAATCTGGCGTTATGGGTCCACCGGGGCAGGGAGGCTGGTCTCGCACGGCAGCTTCAAATCCTCCAACTACTTATGCAACAAGGGCTTGAGAGCCTTCTATATCCCTTGCCTTTAAGCGATGGACGCACTTATGCTGAATTGAACCAATTCTGCTGGTTTTACGTTACTCCTTGGCCGGTAATGCAGGAAGTGCGTTTCAAGAGTATTACTGATTTACGGGCTATCGTTAATCTGGTGGCGGATTTCCGGAAAGTGCTGCATCAAAAAGGCTTTTTATTTTGTTTAGCGGAAAGACGGAATAATGCCAATTTAGTGGAGAAATTCCGGGAGATCCTCAGGCAGTTAAACTCTTTTGCGATGCTCGCCAAACATCGTTTACGGCCCACCGCCTTTGATCACCAATTTCTATTATATTTACCGCAGTTTCTGGAACAGGCGGAAACCGCGCTTGAAATAATAAAAAATACTGTTTATCAAGATCTCATTAATAACTTGACTCCCTGCGATATTATTATTAATAATCTTACCCGGCATAATCTGCGCATGACCGATGACGGCGGGATTGTTTGCTTGCGACTCGACGATTACCGCTGGGACCTGGCAATCATCGACCTGGCCATCCTTTTGACCAAGAGCGGCCGTTCTTGTCATTGGGAAGATGGTTGGTTTCAAATGATACTCCATGAATATGAGCGCCATTTCCCCATCAGTGTAACGGAACGTCAGATCATTCACTCATACTTGGTTTTTCCCTGGAGTTTTTATCGCCTGGCTTCGCGCTACTATTATAACCGGGTTGAATGGCCACTGCGGACTTTTATGGAGAAAATGAAGAGAGTGGTGGAGGATGAGGGAAATAGGGCCGGGTTTCTAAAGAATAATAAACTGATATTTTAGTTTTAGTGATTGATAAATTAGTTTAAAAATTGGACCGCATAAAAAGCGGTTTTTTTATTTATTTAAGTAAGAGATGGGGTAAATCATGCTTATCTGAATAATTACAATAGTAGACACAACTTTACATTATATGTAAATAATTGTATAATATTCTTAAAATTATATATAAAGTAAATTTATACGGGAGGAATAAATTTTGAAAAAATTATGTAGTTTGGTGATTTGCCTTTTCTTAATTATTTCAATCGTTGTATTGAGTGGGTGCGGCGGAGGAAAGAACTCTGGAAGGGATGGAACAACCTATAATCTAACGATAAATATTTCACCTGTGGAGGGAGGGTCGGTTAGTCCGTCAAGTGGGAAATATGTAAGTGGATCAAGAGTAAATATTACGACATTGGCCAATCGGGGTTATGTATTTGATAAGTGGGATAGCAATTTAGCTTATGATAATGACAAGAAAGCTTGGCTGCTGATAATGGATAGTGATAAAATGTTAACGGCGACATTTAAACATATCTCATATACAATAGCTATTACAACCACAGGAACTGGCTCGGGTACAGTTAGTCAAGAATTAATTTCTTCAGATGAGAGTGGTGATACAATTCGTTTTACAGCCAATTCAAGTTCTCATTCAAAATTTGTTGGGTGGAGCGGAGGTATTTCCGGAACAGATAACCCAAAAACTATTACTATTAATTCGGATATTTCGGTTACAGCTGAATTTATAAAAGCAAGTTCTGATTATATGGGTTTTGAAGTGGGAAATACTTGGACTTATCAAGAGCATCTCTATTTGTCTAATCCTGGCCCAGATGAGCAACAGGATAGTAATGAGACATATACTGTAGGAATTCTTTCGAAGAATGACCAAAATATATTTACTATAGGAGAAGTTGGGAGCGCTTATTATGATTATGATAAAGTAGAAGGAAGTTCATATTATTATTATGGCGAACACGAGGACGGTAGAGATTATTGGGAATCAACTCCCTATCCTCTTATTCTGGATTCAATAACATTGGAGTCGAGTCAGGATTTCTTTGGGAATCATTTAAGACAAGAATTAGTAACAGTGCCAGCAGGAACATTTTTGGCTGAAGTATTTGAGTCATTATCTTCGGGTGATGATGGTAGTACGGAGGATTTTGTAAACTGGATTGTTCCCTATATTGGGCAGGTAAAATGTATAGATACATATAGAAATAACACAGGTGGTGTAGAAATAGACACTTCTGAATTGACTGCTTATGACTTTAGTGGAATACAAAACAGCAGTCTTTGGTCTAAAAGTTTAATCAATAATCAAAAAAATAAAGGTTCTAAATCAAGGCGTTATTTGTTTTATAGAAAGAAAAAGAGTTAGCCATTAAATAGGGTATAAGATAACAGGCGGCCGTTTCAAGATGAAAATTGAAGTTAGCCGCCTGTTATTTTTGATATGTGTGTAGATAAGGAATACATATATTCATATTACCTATCCCAAGAAAATTTAAAATTTCTCTTGACCCAATACCCAAACCTATGCTAATATATAAAAGTTGTCGCGAGCCAATCAAAAGAAATAGAAAACAAAAAAAGCAAGAAATTCCAGCTTGACAATGAAAACGGTTCGTGGTAATATATAAAAGTCGCCTCTGTGGCGGCAAACAACAAATTGAACCTTGAAAACTGAACAGTAGGAAAGAAAAATGACTGGTAAGTCAATTTTCAAAAGGCACAGAAATGTGTCAAATAACTTGTCATGATGGAGTGTACGC
>WSSedL1CaDRAFT_10000039_pt1 | contig 74093 bp, 65 predicted proteins | sample WetSurSL1Cattail_FD_9464 | JGI IMG/M metagenome (IMG submission 9464)
TTACCCAAACACGAAGCCGAATAGTATTAATCCCTCTGTCTTTTAGCAGCTGCAAACAATCTTTTTTGCTCCCATCAGCATCATAAAATTGATACCCTGTTGCTTCCATTTGTGATAACCAACCCACATCGGCTCCATTTGAAAAAGAAAGATTAGTTTCTACTGGTTCAGGTGTTACGGTTTCTTTTTCTGTACTTCCAGAATCATTTTGGCAAGAGCCTAAATTAAAGCAAGCTAAAATTAGCGCTGTCTGAATAAATTTCATTCCTCTTTTCATATTTTATTTATTCTAAAGTAATTTTTTTAGCAACTCCATTAATAGTTAATTTATACATTCCTGGAGTTCCTACAAATTTAAAGTTAGCATCGGTTGTTCCATCATTCACTAAATTAGCATTGATTTTAAAGCCAGCATCTTCATAAAAAGCATAATTATTTTTAGTATCCCAAGTACCAAAGGCATGGAAAAATCTAAAAACATCATTTGATAATGTAATAGATGCAGACCAAATATCTGGAGTAGCTTCAACAAATTCAATAGTCTTAGCTGCATCAAAATCCCAGCCACCTGGCACTCCTCCTCCTACTGCCCATAGATTGCTAGATGCTGTTAACACAATTGTTTTTTTAGTATTATCAATTGTAATGGTGTAAATTCCTGGTGTTCCAATAAATTTAAAATTTTCATTATCTAAAGCATCTGCTAAATTAGCATCAATAGCATACCCTTCGTCTTTAAAGTGTGCAAATTTTAAATCGGATGACCAGTTTCCTGTTTCTTGGTAAAATCTAAAGTTTCCAGCAGCTAATCGTGCTTTTACTTGTAAAACATTATTATTACAAATCATTTCACCTGCTGGTTTAAAATTCCAACCGATATCGGTCAAAGCATCACCAAGAGCAAAAAGAGAAGGACAACTATTTCCCGCAGCAACAGTTTCAATCCATTTAATGCTAATCGCTTTTACTTCAGAAAAGGTTTCATTTGTTCCCGTTGTACCTGTAGTTGCCTTTATTCTAAAATACACTTGACCTGTATTATTTGCTGAACCATCTCCATTAGTTGTTTCTGGATTATCATCAAGTCCTAAATCTTTAGCAAATTCTAATAACTTGGCAACTGTAACGGCTAGATTATTTTCGCTAGTAGTACCCACCACTTTAAAAGTTGTAAAATTGGCATTAATAGCACCTTGAAGTTCATAGGTAATATTTGTTGGTACTCCAAAATCTGCTGATTCCCAAATAAATCGATCGGCTACATTGTCTTTAGTCGCTTGAGATATTAAATAATTAGCGGCAAATGAATTGGTAAATACGATACCATCAACATCTGGCTTTGCCACAAAAACAGGCGAATTATCGTCTGAACAAGCATTTAAACTTACTAATGTGATAAGTGCTATAAAGATTAAGATTAGTTTTTTCATTGTATCTATTTTTAATGTTTTTATCTATTTTTTAGTAACCTGTATTTTGTTTAAGATTTGGATTAGCAGCGATACTCGCTCTAGGAATAGGGAATACTTTATAAATATCACTAATTCCAATACCACTTACAGTGCTTCCTTTCCAAGACCAATTGTAAGTTCCTCCAGTGAATTTTCCAAAACGAATTAAATCCTGTCTTCTGTGAGCTTCACCATACAATTCTACCATTCTTTCGTTCAAAATTAGATCTAAATTAAGATCACTAACTGTAATAAATTTTGTGTTATTAGCTCTGCTACGCAAAAGGTTGATGTAATCTTTTGCTGTAACCAATGAACCACCACTAGCACCTCTAAGTACTGCTTCGGCATACATTAAATACACATCTGCCAATCGGAACATAGGGAAATCAGTATCAACAATTTCAGTTGCTGAACCGTTTACTCCTTTTGACGTTTTATTAGACCATTTAGCAGTAATATATCCCGTTCCATAATTGTCCATACTTGTCATTTCGATGGTTCTATCTTTACTAATAATGGTATTTCTATCATCATTATCGTAATTTCCATTAAGCATCGTTTCCGAAAATTGTTTGGTTACTCTCAATCCTCCTGCCCATCCTGCAACACCAAAATCGGCTCCATTTTGTTCTAAAGATCCTACTTGAGCATTAACCATTACTGTAGTTGGACCATAATTTTGAGTCACAACTCCATCAGAAACAATAGGGAATATAATTTCGGTTTTTGCCGAATTACTGTCATTATCTGCATTAAAATTATTAGCATAAACTGGCGATAAAGTAAATCCAGCATCGATAATGTTTTTGCAATACGTAAGACATTGATCGTATTTATTTTGACCAATGAAAACTTCTGCATTCAAATAAATTTTAGCTAATACCATCCAAGCTGCTGCTTTATCTGCTCTAGCATATTCATTTTGACGCGCATCTTTTAAATCGGGAAGAATGGCTTCTAATTCTGATTCTACAAAAGCAAATAATTGAGAACGGTCGTATTGCGGCGATTGATAAGCTCCTACAGGATCATTTTCAGTAACAAATCCTGCTTTACCAAATAAATCCATCAAGTGATAATAAGCTAACGCTCTTAAAAATCGAACTTCGGCTCTATACGTTTTAATTTCAGCACGCAATTCGGCACTTACTCCTCTACTGTCTAATTTAGCATCTGTTGTTTGTCTCAGGTATTCATTAACAAAGGCCACTTGAGTCATACATCTTCCGAAGAAACCTCTAATAACCACGTTATCTGAGGTCCAAGTATTGTTATTCAAGCCTTTTAATCCTGGGTCATTTTCCCAAGACCATTTTACCTCATCAGTTGTAAGTTCCTGTAAGTTCCAAAAACTTCTTCCATACTGACTTGTTCCTGCATCTAAACCTGATATATTAGAACTTCCTGCTCCTGATGCTCCAGTTAAAGCTAAATTACCATACACACCTGCTAATCCTTCTTTATACGATTCTGGTGTAGAATAAAAATCATCTACCAACAGTGCATTGGGATCTTTAACGGTAACATCAAGATCATTTGTACAGCCAACAACTAGTAAAACAAGACCTACGATGTAAATTACTTTCTGTTTTATTATATTTTTCATACTGTTTCTTTTTAAAATTTCATATTAGCACCAACTAAAAAAGTTCTAGGTCGAGGCGTTATTGAATTATCAATTCCATTTTCAAATACTTCAGGATCTAAACCTGAATATTTGGTAATTGTAAATACATTTTGCACACTTGCAGACAAACGTATCGAGGAACGAGCATTAAATATATCTTCAAATGTGTATCCAATGCTTACGTTATCCATTTTTAAAAATGAAGCATTTTCGATGTAATAATCAGATAACAATACGGCTTCATTAGATTGAAAATTAGTATCTAAAACAGATGTTGGTAAATTAGACACAACCGAACTATTTTTTAATAGATTGTATTGTGCTCTACTAGAATTGGCTGCATTATAAACGTAATTTCCTAAACTGGCTCTCATATTAAAAGATAAGTCTATGTTTTTATAATTCATATTGGATGCAAATCCCATAGTTACTGTTGGCATTCCATTATGATGAATGTATAAATCGGCATCATTGATTATGTTATCACCATTCAAATCGGCATAAGCGCCTTCAATAGGTTTACCGTTTTCATTATAAATTTGTTTGTACACATAAAAAGAATACGGAGTATAACCCACTCGGTGAATTTGTGTGGTTGATCCTGCACCATTACCTATTCCACCTACTAATTGGTCTTGCCCTAATGCCAAACTATTAATTTTTGTTTTTATAAAAGTGCTATTGAAATTAGCATTCCAATTGAATCCCTTTTGATTTTTAAAAATATCAGCTCCTATAGAAAATTCAATTCCTTTTGATGTAAAATCACCAATGTTTTGGAAACCAGAATTACTAAAATTCGAACCATCTGAAATAGCTGCATTAGCCAATAAATCTTTAGATTCTTTATAAAAACCTTCTACGGTAGCAGTCAATCTATCATTAAAAAATCCAAAATCAAGACCCGCATTATAAGTTGTTGTTTCTTCCCATTTTAAATCTTCATTTCTAAATTGTGGAATAGCAATAGTAGTTACTGTATTTCCAAAAATATATTGAGAAGTTGGCAAACCTTTAGTATATCTTGACATGTACAAGTCTAAATTAGCTTGTCCAATATCTTGTTGTCCTGTTACTCCCCATCCTAATCGTAATTTTAAATTAGATAGTGATTTGGATTCTGAAAATAAATCTTCTTTAATTTTCCATGCAAAAGCAGCAGCAGGAAAGTTACCCCAACGATTAGCATTGCTAAAACGAGAAGTACCATCTCTACGATACGAAAATGTAAAAAGATATTTGTCATAAAAGGAAAGATTCGTTCTTCCAAAGAATCCAATTAAAACCAAATCTGGATTGATACTTAAAACTGGAGCACTATCCACACCGTCATCTAATAATTCATTAGATTTGTATCTCTCATCGGTGAATTTTTGATACGAATAACCAGCTGTAGCATCAAGATTTAAGATTCCAAATTCTTTTTTATAAGCCAAATATCCATCTAACAAATAATTACTTTGATCATTTGTATATTCAGAATACGAACCTATAATACGACCATCAGCTTGAGAAAGTGGATTTTTATCCGAAACTATGCTAAAACCATCTGCTGAATTTTTATCCATACCTACGTTTAAAACCGCCGATAGTTCAGGAAAAAAGTGGAGTTTATAATCCAATTTCACATTACCATATATTCTTTTTACTTCACTTCTGTCATTTCTTTGCAATAACTCGGCAACTGGATTCAATGGAGCGCGTTCAGTTAAATCACTCTTATTGATAATCCCATCATTATTGTCTTTGTAATATTGAAAGTATCCTCCAAAAGGAGAATTAGCATCATAAACAGGTTGTGTTGGGTCAAAAGTCAAGGCAACTCCTTGAACTCCTTTAGCAAATCTATTTTTTTCTAAGGAAGCATTTGCATTCACGCTAATTTTTAAATGATCGTCAAATAAACTTGGATTTATCGATACCGATCCTGTGTTACGTTCAAATTCTGAAGTTAACAACAAACCATTTTGTAATGTTCTACCAAAAGAAACTCTTGACGGAATTTTATCAAACAACATTCCGTTTGCAGAAACATTGATATTAGAAGAAACACTATTTCTATAAATTTCTTTTTGCCAATCGGTATTTGCTGTTCCTAATAAAAGTAATAAGCTTGGATTTCTTTCACTTATCAAATTTCTTAATTGATCTCCACTAAAAACATCCACTTTATTAGCAAGCGTACTCACACTCATGTTCATATCTAAAGTAGCCGAAAAAGTTTTAGTCCCTTTCTTTAACGTAATAATAATAACTCCGTTTGACGCTCTAGAACCGTATATTGCAGTAGCTGATGCATCTTTTAAAACAGAAAAAGATTCAATATCATTAGGATTTATAGAACTCAAAATAGAACGTGAACCTCCTATGGTATTGTTGTCTACAGGCAATCCATTAATTACAATTAAAGGATCATTTGAAGCTCCTAATGATGCTCCGCCACGAATTCTAATAGTAGATCCTGATCCTGGTTCTCCACCTGTTGTAATAGACAAACCCGCTACGCGACCTGCTAAAAGATTTTCAGGAGTAACAATATTTCCTTTATTAAAATCTTTAGACGTTACAGATGTTACGGATCCTGTTGCATCTTTAATTTTGGTGCTACCATAACCAATAACCACTACTTCGTCTAGTTTTTGAGTATCCTCAACTAAACTGATATTAATAGTTCCTGATTTTGCCACCATTTCGGCTTTTTGATATCCCATATAAGAGAATACCAAAACATCATTTTGATTTACTTCAATTTGATACTTACCATCTAAATCAGTTGTAGTCCCAAGATTAGAACTCTTAATAATTACACTCACTCCAGGAATAGAACCACCTACTGTAGCATCTGTAACAATTCCCGAAACCTTTAATTTTTGACCAAAAGAAGCGATAGAAAAACATAAAAACAAACCCATAAAAAAATGTTGTTTCAAGTTAAAAAAGCCCCCTCTTTTTCGATAGCGGTTCATCATAAATAGTATTTTAAGTTAGTTAGTTTTAGTATTAGCACACATTTCTTTTTAATTATTATTAAAACAATGCATACTAAAATTGATAGGCGCAAGTACCTAGATTCTGTGCCTTTCCATGTGGGTCAGTTTCGTTGATTAAGGGTGAATAATTCGTCTACCTAGGGTAAAAACCTTGAATTTTAATCAAATAGAGAAAAAATACACAAATAAATTATACATATCTTAAAAAATACAGTTAAGATTTTAAGAATTCGGAAGGGTTCTTTTTGAACTTTTCTTTGAATAATTTACTGAAATATTTTCTGTCAGAATAGCCTACTTTATAACAAGCATCCGAAACGGAGTATCCTAAATCCTGTATCAACTGTTTGGCTATAGACAATCGGTAGTCTCGAATAAATTCGACATAAGACAATCCCGTTAATGCTTTTATCTTCTTGTACATTACCGAATGACTCATACCAATTTCTCTGGCTATTTGCTCTGCTTTTAGATTATTGGATTCTAAATTAGGTTCTAAGCTTTCATACAATCGCTCCAAAAACAATTGATCTGGTGAACTAATAGCTAGCTCCCTTGGATTTAAAAGATTATCGCTTATAAATTTCTCTCTAATTAATCTTCTATTATTCAATAAATTAGTAATTCTTGCTTTTAGTAATTCCTCATCATAAGGTTTTGCAATGTAATCATCAGCTCCGGTTTCAAAGCCTTCCATCGTATTTTTTAAAGTGGTTCTTGCCGTTAAGATAATTATAGGAATATGACTTGTAAAAGTATTGGATTTCATTTTTTTTACAAATTCAATTCCGTCCATCACCGGCATCATAACATCGCTAATTATTAAGTCAGGGAAATTTTCGGAGGCTATTTTCAATCCTTCTTCCCCATTAAAAGCCTGAAGAATTAAAAAGTCATTATTTAAAATTTCTTTTAATGATTCTTGAATCTCTATATTATCTTCAACAATTAGAATGCTTTCTTTTTTAACTTCATTCTTTACAATTTTTTGTTTCAAATGCTTAATCGTATCCAATCCCTGATCGCTAATTACTTCTGGTTTTTCGATTTCATTTTCAAAAAAGTGTGCTTTCAATTTTAGCAATCGTACTTCAAAAATACTGCCTTTGTTCTTTTCGCTTTTCACTTCAATTGATCCTTTATGAAGTTCTATAATTTCTTTTGCAATAGACAAACCCAATCCAAATCCTGATTTCTCATCGGTTTCAGTACTTTTAATTTGGTAAAAACGATTGAATATTTTGCTCATGTAAGCTTCAGACATTCCTATTCCAGTATCTTTAACAATTAAATAAACAGCTTCATTATCGGTCTCTATGTCAATACTGATACTTCCGCCATTTTTAGTAAATTTAAAAGCATTGGTTAGCAGATTATAAAGTACTTTTTCCAATTGGTTTTTATCAAACCACAGCTCTATTTTGGGTTCTTGTGAAGTAAAAGTATAGTCTATATCTCGGTCGGAAGCAATTTCTGAAAAGGATAGAAAAATCTCTTTGCAATACGAAACAAACTCGCTTTCGGTAATTTTTAAATGAATATCATTCGTTTCCAATTTTCGAATATCCAATAGTTCATTGACTAATTGAAGCAATAAATTACTATTTTTTCGAATAGTGTGCGCTGATTTTATTTGTTTGCTTTCTAGCATTTCGCCCTTTTCAAACAATCTATTTATAGAACTTAAAATTAAGGTAACAGGAGTTCTAATTTCATGAGAAATATTAGTAAAAAACTGCTGTTTTAGCGTGTATAATTCGTTGTCTTTCTCATGAGTTAATTTCTCAAACTCCAAATTTGCTTTCAATCGTTCCCAAGCAATCGTGTATTTTCTAAACAAATAAAACAGAAAAACGAGTACTGCACCATAAATTAAAAAAGCCCACCATTGAAACCAATAGGGTCTTAAAATATGAATTTTTACCGATGCATATTCTTTTCCCCATTGTCCGCCAATTTCTTTACTTTTTACTTTAAAAATATAGTTTCCAGGAGACAAATTAGTATAGGTTGCGGTTCTGTCTTTTCCAATATAACGCCATTCTTCATCAAAATTTTCCATTTTGATGGCATATTCACAAGCATTAGAAAAAGGAAATTGCAAAGCCGAAAACTCAAAAGTCAATACATCTTGATAATGATCCAAAGTGATTTGGTCTGTAAACGCAATGTCTTTTGTTAAAATTCCGTTGTCTTCAATTGCAACTTCTTTGTTGAACAATTTAAAGTTTGTAAGTTTCACTTTTGGCTGCTTACTATTAACTTCTATTGTTTTTGGATTCAGCTTAACTACTCCATCGATTCCTCCAAAATAAATCCAACCTTTTTCATCTTTAAAAATGGAATTGATATGGAATTCGGATGATAGTTTAGACAAATTAGTAAAAGTATTGGTTTGATAACTGTAACTTACAATCCCTTGTTTGGTACTGAACCAAATGGTGTTGTTATCATCTTCAATAATTCCTGTTACGGTTTGGTATTTAATGTTATCATTTTTTTCAAAACGTTCTATTTGATGTGTTTTTAAATTCATTCTGTTGATACCAGCTCCAGCGGTACCAATCCATAAATAACCTTTTGAATCCTTAAGTAGGGAAAAGATATTGTTGTTGCTAATGGTATTTACATCGGAATCCTTGAATTTATAATAGCTGAATAGCCCTTTTTTAGTATCAAATTCATTTAATCCACCTCCAAAAGTGGCAATCCAAATTTTATCTCCATCAACAACCATATCAATCAGATTGTCATTATTTACGGTTTTCCTATTATTGACACTTTCTCTATAACTATAGAATTTTTCGGTTGTAGGATTAAAATAATTCAAACCACCTCCCCAAGTAGCAATCCATAAATTACGGTCTTTGTCTTCAATAATATCTCTTACATCATCATAACTAATGGAACTTTTATTTTCAAATTTATGTTTGTATTGCACAAATTGGTCTGTTTTTCTATTGAACTTAACCAATCCATTTTTAAAAGTACCCAACCATAATAGCCCATCTTGAGTCTCGATAATTTTCTGAATGTAATTCCCTTTTATTCCTGTATTATGGTGTTTTTCATTATAATACTTCACTTTATTTGATGCTGTATTAAACACCGTCAAACCTTCGCCATCTAAACCTAAATACAACTCATTATTACTTTTATATATCGAAAGTACAGGCGACGGATTTAAACCTACAATGTCACTAAACAATAACTCGCTTCGGTTTTTTTTATCCAAAACGCTAATACCATTCCATGCCGTACCAATCCAAATATTAGAATCGTTATCGTCCATAATATTATAAATGGCATTTCCCGAAAGAGAGGTTTCTAATTGCGAATTATACAAATAGTTATGGATTACAGGATGTTTACCATTGGGATATTCTACTTCAAAAAGTCCATTTCCATCAGTTCCAATCCATAAATTATTTTTACTATCTATTTTTATAGCTCGAACAATGTTTATCTCTTGCTTAAAAGCTAAATTTTCTTTTAAAAAATCGGAGAATTTTTGGGTGGCCAAATCAAACAGTAACAAACCACTTCCGCTAGTACCAATAAGAATTCTATCGGGATCTAACGGAGAAATCACGTTGATAAAATCAGAAACCTGTATTCCTTCCGATTTGATTTGGTGGAATTTTTTTTCTGCTCTGTCAAATAAAAATAAACCATTTCCAAAAGTACCTATCCATAAATTTCTGTTTTTATCTTCATAAATACTGGTGATACTATTGCTTTTCTTAGTTTGATTATTATTGAATTGATTGGTATAAGAAACAAATTGCTTGTCTATTGGATTAAAACAACACAATCCTTTTTCGGTCCCCAGCCAAATAAGTCCTTTAGAATCTTCAATCAACGTACTAACGTTGTTAGACATTAGAGATTTAGGATTATTGGGATTGTTTTTAAATATTTGAAAACTATCATTTAGCGGATTATAATAATTCAATCCACCTCCAAGAGTGGTAATCCAAATTCTGTTTTTACTATCAATTAAAATATCTGAAATATCATTAGACCCAATTGTGCTGTTTCGCTTATTATAAACTTTAAAACCCAAACCATCATAACGATTGAGTCCGTTATTAGTTCCTATCCATACAAAACCATCCTTTTCTTTTGCCATGCTGGTAATCCTACCATTAGACAACCCAGACGATTGATTGATTTTTTTAAAAACCGCTTGCGACTGGGAAAACCCAATTAATGTCGCCGAAAAAAATACGATAAAGAAGTTTAAAAATAATTTCACAAGTAGCAATATTAGAATTTATAAAAGTAGCTACTTTCTAATTGTAAATCAAAATAAGTAAGTAAGTCTTCTTCTAAAACAAAAACCCCTTCTTTTCATTCCTGAAAAGAGGGGATTCCTATTTTATAAAATTAAAATTAAGCTAGTTTTTTCACCTTGTGCCCAAAAACTCCAAAATAAAGAATAATCAAGAAACACACTAGTGGAATCAAATATCCCGACTGAATATCATCGTGATTCATATCAATCAAAGTTCCCATTCCGTAGGGTAAAATCGCTCCTCCCACGATAGACATTACCAACCAAGAAGAACCTGTTTCGGTATTATTTTTCAAACCAACTAATCCCAAAGAAAAAATCGTTGGAAACATAATAGACATAAAAAATCCAATTCCTCCTAAAGCATAAATTATATAAATTCCTGATCCATAAATTGCAACTAAACAAAGTAAAACGTTCAGTATACAATAGATAGAAAGCAACACATAATCTTTTACATATTTCAAAAAGAAAGTTCCAATGAATCTTCCTGCCATAAACAAAACACCATAAAGTCCTAGATAATAAGCCGCTGTAATCTCGTCCATATTAGCACCTTGTTCAGCCATTCTGATAAAGAAACTCGTAACACAAACCTGAGCACCTACATAAAAAAATTGTGCTACCACAGCCCAACTTAAATGTGAAAATTTCAAAACAGAGAAAAAACCAGGTTTTACCTCCACCTCAGTATGCTCTGGTTTCATCGATGGCAAATGCATGAAATAAAACAGAATAGCCACTAAAACCAAGATTGTTCCTAAAACAATATAAGGCATTTTTACTGCTGCTGCTTCGCCTGCTAAATAACTTAATTTATCTGCCTCAGGCATTGCTGCCATTTGCTCAGGAGTAAAACTTTTTCCCGAAAGAATAAAAACCGAACCTACAATTGGCGCAACCATCGCAGCCAAACCATTAAAGGAAGCGGCTAAATTCAATCGTTTCGAAGAAGATTCTGGTGGTCCTAAAATAGCCGCATACGGATTCGCACTGGTTTCCAAAATGGTTAATCCGCAACCGATAATAAACAGAGCAATTAAAAAGAGTTCATAGTTTCTGGTATCTGCTGCTGGTACAAAAAGAAATGCTCCTGTAGCAAAAACTAATAAACCAGTAATGATACTATTTTTATAACCCACTTTTTTAATAATCATTCCCGCAGGAATCGCCATTAGAAAATAAGCCAAAAACACCGAAGTATCAATCAAAGTCGATTGACGATTATTCAACTGACAGGCTTTTTTAAGATGCGGAATCAAAATTGAATCCAAGTTGTGAGCCATTCCCCAAAGGAAAAACAGCATCGTAATTAAAATAAAAGGCAACACATAATTAGGTCCTTTTCCTTTTTCTGTAGGTGCATCGTGCTGGTCTCCCAACTGATTGGTTACTTGCATATTTTTGATTAGTTAAATGTATTATTTCTTTTTTACCAGTAACAAATGGTCACAAACCATTACTACTTCGCCTCTTTGGTTAATAATTTCAACGTGCTCCGTCACAGTTCCCATTTCGGGTCTTTTTGCTTCTCCTTTTTCTGAAATCGTAATTTCAGAATGAATCGTATCACCAATATGAACTGGTTTCACAAAACGCATTCTATCATAACCCTTAGAAAAAGCTTCCGGATTAATCTCCGATGCTGTTAGTCCAATCCCAATGGCGAAAACCATAGTTCCATGCGCAATACGCTGTCCAAAAGGTTGCGTTTTACACCATTCTTCATCCATGTGATGCGGAAAAAAATCACCTGTGTGTCCTGCGTGAACCACAAAATCAGTTTCGGTAATGGTTCTTCCTAGTGTCACACGTTTTTCATTTAATTGGTACTCTTCAAAAAATGTTGACTTAAAATACATATATTTTTAGTTTAAAGTTATAAAGTCGAAAATCATAAAGCCAAGCAAATTTTGACTTTATGACTTTCAATATTCGACAAATTTCTATAAATCGTTTAATGGAATTCCACCGTTTTTATTACTAATATAACAGGCTTCTACTACTTTCATTGTTCCAAGAACGTTTTCAACGCTAGCATACAATTCCGTATCCGAACCTTCTTTGTAACGCATCAAGTTTGCCATAGTACCCACAAAAGCTTCTGGAAACCAAGAACCTTCAAGTTGTACTTTTGTCCATTCGTATTTTCCTGCTTCATTTTGTACTGAATATTCAAAAACATCTTCTAAACCTGCTGGATAATTCATCAACAAACCCATCTTTGCTTTGATTGCTCCTTTAGTTCCTTCCCATTTAATGTAGCTTTCTTCGTGTTCAGGACCAAAATGATGATCGTGATTGGTATTAATCACCGCACGCATCGTATCGCCATAATCCAAAATAATAGTCGAACGCGAAGAGGATAAATCCTTCAATGGATGTTTCCAGGTTTTAGCCAAAACACTTTTTGGATCACCAATAAACGAACGAATACAATCTACATAATGCACGCTGTGAAATAATATCTCTAATCGTGGATGTACTTTGATTAATGGGAACAATTCCCAAGGTGTATTTACGGTTACTTTGAATTCCATGTCATACAATTCGCCAATGATTCCTTCGTTAATCAAATGACGCGCTGCTGCCACAAAAGGAGCAAATCTCAATTGGAAATTAATAGCACCTACTAGATTTTTTCTTTCGCAAACTTCTAGAATTCCTTTGGCTTCAGCCAAATCATTTCCCATAGGTTTCTGAATCAAAACCGCCGTACCATCAGGCAATTGTTCTAAAATTTCAATGTATTGTTCTGGTAAAACCGTAATGTCATAAACGGCATTAGAGGGTGCGTTTTTAACAGCATCTGCAACGGTTTCAAAAGCATAAGGAATTCCAAATTCAGCAGCCATCGCTTGCGCTTTCGCAAAAGTTCTATTGGTAATCCCAAAAACCTCAAATCCCGCCATTTTATAAGCTGGTAAATGAGCATCTTTTACAATTCCACTAGCACCAATAATTACTATAGGTTGTTTTGTTTGGGGTAATTCGGGTTTATATGGAATAGGTATCATTATACTATTTTTTCAATTTCAATTTGTGTGTTTTTCAATAAATCTGCTGATGGAATATTTGTTTTTAAAGCTTGCAAAACCATTTGATCTATCAATATGGCAATGTCAGGCCAAACCGTTATTTGAGGTAAAGTCAATGCGTTTTCATGCAAATTTTCTAACTTTTTGTAATAAGGAATGGTTTCGTTAATTTCAACATCATTCCAAGTCGATTTTCGACAACCAATTCCGCCTTCTTTTGTCAATAATTTATCACTTTCGGCAGTGGTGGCAAATCGTAAAAAATTATACGCTAATTGCTTGTGTTTGCTTCCTGTTCCTAAAGTATACAACCAATATACATTAAGCGAAGCTGTTCGACCATTAAAATCAAAAGGCAAAGTGGTAACATCTACTTTTCCCTTTACTTTCGATTCAGCAATAACTTCACACATCGAAGCAAAACCAAACCAATTAATAGTCATTGCCGCTTCCCCATTGGCGAAAGCCATACCTGCTTCAACCGAACCAAAATCAATAGATCCCGGATGAACGGCAGCAGCATTTTTAACTATCGTTCTATAAAAATCTAAGGCTTCAATTGCAGGTTGCGTATTAATATCTACTTGATTATTTGCATCTAATAAGACACCACCACGAGTCCACAAATGCAAACAAAAGTCGAAAACCATATTGTGTCCGTCAGGATAATTGGCAAAAACGCAGCCGTATAAATTTTCGTTTGGACGGTTAAAAAAAGTAGCTATTTGTTCAAATTCTATCCAAGTTTTGGGTGGATTTAATTCGGAACCAAACTGCTTTTTAAAGTTCTCTTTTTCTATCGAATTTTCGAATAAATCTTTTCTATAAATCAAACATTCAGGGCCGTCATGAAAAGGCAATCCATAAATTCCTCCGTCAATTTCCTGTAAATGCAACAACGAATTGTGCCAGCCTTCGGGGAAATCCTGTGGTGCTTTTTTAGCAATAAAAGGCGTTAAATCCAGAACTGCATTGGCATGAGCCGCATCAAAAATCCAGTCGGTATTGATGTGGGCAATATCCCAATCGCCATTTTTCAATCCGCCTTCGGTAATCGTTTGCTCATACAATTCGTGTAATTCCATGGGCAGCATTTCGACCGCAATACTGATATCGTTTTTCAAACAAAACGCATCCCAAAGTTGCTGTAAAGCACTTTCAAAAGGGCCAAATTTCCTAACCGCGATTCTAAATGTTGAGTTTTTCATTAGCAAAGATTAAATTCTGTTATAATGCGTTCGTTATCTTGACCTAATTTTGGAGACCCTTTGCCTGATGTAAATAATTCTCCATCAATTCTAATAGGACATCTGGTAGTTTTATAAGTGTAGCCATCAAGCATTTCGACTTGTTGTACAAAGTCTAAAACCTGAAATCCTTCCTGAGCAAAAAGCTGCTCGTAGTTCAATACATTGGCACACCAAATATCAGCCGGTTCTAGAATATTCAACCAATATTCTGAATCCTGCGTTACTAAATGTGCTGCCAAAATCGATTTGATATCGTCTCTTAAAGTAAATTTATTTTCTGGAAATTGCTTCAAATCGTCACAAAATAACAATTCGGCTAAAACAGGAATCGATCCAATAGCCAAACTCATGTATCCATTTTTAGTCTGGTAAATTCCATAAGGCGCACCTAAATACGCATTGGCATTATTGGTTTTAGTTCGAACAGGCAATTCGCCACCGTCATTAAAGAAAGTGGTAATAGTTTCAAACTGAAAATCAAACGCCGATTCCAGCATACTTACTTCTACCAAAGCGCCTACATTTTGAGTCACTTTTCGATACAAAGCAGCCAAAATTCCCTGAGCCAAATGTGCTCCCGCTAACATATCCACAATTGACAATCCCATAGGAACTGGGCCATCACCTTCATTTCCGGTTAACCAAGTCAAAGCCGTTAAAGATTGCAACAGCAAATCCTGTCCTGGCAAATCTTTAAAAGCTCCTTTTGTTCCGTAGCCACTTATAGAAGCATACACCACATTAGGATTTATTTTTTGTACTTCTTCATAACTTAAGCCAATGCGTTCCATAACACCTGGTCTAAAATTATGCATCACTACATCGGCTTTGGCTAATAATTTTTTCAATTTTGCTAATTCCTCAGGCTGTTTGAAATCAATTGCAAAAGATTCTTTATTTCTATTTATCGTATGAAAAACGGAAGATTCTCCGTTCATTATCAAATCCGAAGTATATAAGGTTCTGCAAATATCACCTGTTCCGGGTTTCTCAATTTTAATAACACGAGCACCCATATCGGCCAAGCGCAGACTTGCCGAAGGTCCCGAAAGAAACTGGCTGAAATCTATTATTAAATAATCTTCTAATGGTTTCATTTTTGTTTAATCGTTTTAACTGTTTAATTGATCAATCGTTTAATTGGTTTGTGATAATTACAAAACAAATAAACAAATCAACGAATAAACTCTTTCTGTATAATAACATTGTGCTCTCCTACTTTTGGTGCTGCTTTTCGACTCATCAAAATTTCGCCATCAAATTGAATCGGACTTCTGGTAGTAACAATTTTTTTATGTTCTGAATTTTCAATGGTTTGTTTCATTGGCATTCCAAAATCAATCGCATCCAAATCCTGATAATTCAACACTTTTGCGCACCAAACGCCTTTTTCCTGCAACAATTCCAGCCAATGGTCAGTAGTTTTTTGAATGATTCCTTCGCTCAAAAGCGTTCTAATTTCATCGCGGAATTCAAACCATAAATGCTTTTCTTGGTACTTTTCTAAATCCACTTGGAGCAATTCACCAATGAACATTAAATCACCCATAGCTAGTGAAAGGTAACCATCTTGGGTTTTATAAACTCCATATGGTGCGCTCAAAAAAGCATGCGCGCTTCCTTCAACATCACCTCTTTCTTGTAATTTTCCACCATCATTCAAATACGAAGTAATGGCTTCAAACTGAATATCTAAAACGGATTCTATTAAAGAAACCTCAACCAAAACTCCTTTATCGGTTTTAGCTCTTTTTAATAAAGCTGCCAAAAGTCCTTGTACCAAATGATTTCCGCACATGATATCGGCTGTAGATAAACCAAAAGGAACTGGTCCTTGACTTTTTCGACCACTTAACCAAGCTAAACCTGACAAAGATTGAACTAATAAATCCTGTCCTGGCTTTTTAGACCAAGGACCTTCTTCGCCATAACCAGAAACTACTCCATAAATAATTTTTGGATTGACAGCAATGGCATCGGCGAAAGCCAAACCAATTTTATCCATAACACCTGGTCTGAAATTATGTGTCATAATATCAGCCTTGGTAATTAGTTTTTTAACCAATTCTAAATCGGCTGGATTTTTCAGGTCGGCTGCAAAAGAATCTTTATTTCTATTGATGGTGTGAAAAAGCAAACTACTTTCGTCCACAAATAAGTCTTTAATACTCAATTGGCGACAAGCTTCTCCTTTAACCGGTCTTTCAATTTTAATGACTCTGGCACCTAAATCGGCCAACTTTAATCCCGCAGAAGGTCCTGCCAAAAATTGGCAAAACTCTAAAACAACTATGCCTTCTAAAGGTCTCATACTGTTTTGGCATTAAATGATTTTACGTACAAAGCATCCATGGCTTCAAGCACTGCTACCTCATCACCGCCGTTCATCAAATAATTACGCACTAAATCGCCAGCATGATCTTGAAAGTACATGTGTCCAGCATATCTTGGACGCAAGAAAGCGCGTTCTAAAGCTGGCAAAGTATTCTTGAAATAATCATGAGTTAGCTCATTGATTCTATCACTTTTCCAAGCTTGTAAATGTCCCGGTTGTCCGCCATTGTCAGCAAAAATATTTTGTTGAACATTAGAAGAAGCTGTAAATTCAGCATATTTCAAAGCTTCTGGAAGATTTTGGCTAAAAGCAGAAACTGCTAATCCTGTTCCGCCAAGCGAACTAATCATCGGTTGATTGTTCAATTTTACTAAGTCATAGAAATGAAGCAAATTTTTGCTATAACCCATTCGTGAATAATTAGAATAACCGTAAGCAAATGGGCAATACGCAATTTCATCGGTATTTACCATGGCTTCGTACACTTGAATTGGATTTCTGTTAAAATTAGCTGGATACATTAATTGGGCTAATTCGCGGTGCATTTGCAAAGCTTTAATTCCTATTTCATCTGAAATTACATTTTCTTTCGATAAAAAAGGAGCTTCGCCCAAACTGCAACAAAAAGAATAAAATGTCATTAATGAATCTACTGGAATTCCTGCAAAAGCAACCAATCCTTTTTTGGCTAGAGCCAATAAATCTTCAAAAGTTTCAGGCACTTTTAAACCTTTACTTTCTAAAATATCCAAACGAGCTGCTGCTACTGGAGTAGCCGCATCGATAGGCAAAGCCCAAAGTTTGTTGTTAAAAACATAACTTTCATATGATTTCCCAACGGTATTAACTTCCTGATCTTTTATATATTCGCTTAAAAAATAGTCTGACAAAGGAACAATGGTCTTGGTAGCCGCACCAAAACCGGTCCATGGGTGATCAATGACCAATAAATCAAATCTTTTAGCTAAATCCTCAATTGAAGCATCAGCAAATTCCTGTAAACTTCTCTTTTCCCAACTAATTTCTACATCTGGATTCAGCTCCGTAAAACGCTGAGCGGTAGCAACCATTGGCAAAAGCCCTCTGGTATGGTTCCATGTAATCCCTTTCAATTTTTTCATTCTATTCTTTTTATTTTAAGCTTTAATTATAAAACCTATTTATTTTTAAACAGCTACATCCCCACAAAAATGCACTTGAATTCCTAATTCTTGTAAGGCTGCGGCTTTAATTCGGCAACATTTGTTGGCTTCAACTTCATTTTCTGTATAGACCACTTGAATGTGATTCGCTTTATGGCGTCCCATCATCTGGTCACGACTCACGCCTTTTAAAGTAGCATTCATAATTGGCCATTGCGGTGTAGTCATATTCCATCTTCGGTCTAATTCTTCTTTTGGTAAATCGACACATTCTCCAATTCCTAAATCGCAATGCAAAGCATCATCCATCACATAAATACGACTCCAAACAATGGAACCCGGTTTACTAACTCCTTTTACACTTCCGCCACCTAATCTAAAATACATTTCAGGCTGTCTCTCGCTCGAAGTTCCTTCATAACCACCCACAAAATGCTCTGGTGGTGCCGCTCCACTGATTAAGAAAACCCAAACAAATCCATCGATAGTTTCATTTTTAAAATGCTCACCATACCGCAAATCATGTAATGTATTCTCGCCTTTTAATCCCATAGAACACCATAAGTTATAGGTCACTAAAGCATCAATTCCGGCACATTCATCTACTTCATTGAAATGTGGTAAGGCTTCACCAGCGTATAATTCATTGCCTTCTTCGTCAAAAACGGGAGGACGGTTTTGATTGTTTAACAAACCTTCCACCAAATCACTGGCAGGAACTAAATCCTTCAAACCTTGCTGATATTGAATTCCGATAGTATCGCAACCAAATTCTGCTGCAATTCGAACTGCTGCAATGTACATTTTGCATTGCAATAGCGTTTGGCTTCTAGTTAATTCTGTTACTTCATTGGTTCCCCAATTGAATTGCATTCCTTTATCCAGCAACCATTGTAACACCTTTTCTGCTTCTTCGTCTTTCACCGTTAGCATTTTGGCGTAAAGCGAAGACTGAGATAATCTTTCTTTATAAATTCCTGTTGGATGCAACAAATGATCAGGCACAATTGCATTGAACATTCCCATACAACCTTCGTCAAAAACGCCCATAATGGCTTTTTCATTTCTAAAAGCTTTCGCAAATGCTGTTCCTTTATCCAATTCGTCCGCAGGAATAAGCGCTTTATCAAAGGCTTTTACGTGACTTAAATCGGGCTGAACAGTCGCTGTTTGCAGCCAGTTTTTCAAATTAATTTTGAAAAAAACATCGCTAAAATCGATACTCCAAAGCGTGCTGTATTCGACTCCTGCTTTGGTCAATGATCCATTTAAATTCAACATTCCTACTAATCCCGGCCATTCTCCGCTCCAGTTCGCCACTGTTAAAATAGGTCCTTGGTGCGTAATTAATCCAGCTAAAACGTGATGTGAATATTGCCAAACACTTTCAGCAACAATAAGTGGTGCTGTTGGATCAATGTTTTTAAAAACCTGCATTCCCATTTTTTGGCTATCAATAAAACCGTGTTGTTTTTTCTCATCATAAGCATGTGCTCTGATAATTTTTCCTCCTGCTTCGGCAACAGCTTCTGATAATAATTGTTCCATTTGGGCTTGTGCATCCCAACATACTTGATTTGCCGACAAACGCAAATCGCCACTTGCTACTAAATAGATGTTCATTTTTTTAATTATTTATAAGCACTAGAGCACAAAGACAACTTGAGTTTTTATATCCAAACTGTTTTGTGATATGCTATTACTGATTATTTACTATTCCTTAAATCACCAACAAACTCCAAATTTTAAGTTTGCAGTCTACTTTCAAATATGCTAAAAATTACGCTCCAGCTCTTGTTGTTTATTTGCATGTATTTATAGGATGTTATCATAAAAACATTTGAAATTGTAAAAATTACACTATTTTAGCAAAATCAATCCAAACGCATTGTTTATGAAGCCTTTATTTCACAAAGTTCCCACTAGCATCCAAAGTTCTTTTGAAGTAAGACACAACAGAGAACCTAATTTTGGGAAGATTTGGCACTACCATCCTGAACTAGAATTGCATTATGTAATTAAAGGCGAAGGAGTCCGATTTATTGGCGATAACATCAGTAATTTCAGCTCTGGAGAGCTTATTTTATTGGGCGAAAATTTACCGCATACTTGGCGTTGTCATGAGCAATATTATCAAAATAATAAGGATTTGGATGTCGAAGCTATCGTGATTCAGTTTTTACCCGATTGTTTAGGCAAAGATTTTATACATTTACCCGAATCTTTCTTGATTCCGAAACTGTTCGAAAAGGCTAAAAAAGGCATGATTATCCACGGAAAAACCCGTGAATCAGTAATGGAACAAATGCAAAAAGCATATAATGCGAATCACATTGACAAATTAATCATCTTACTAAATATCCTGAAATTTTTATCAGAAACCGAAGAATATACCGAAATCACTTCTTCTCATGCTTTTTATCAATCCAATGAATCCGATTCGATTCGATTGAATAAAATATGCAGTTATACCCTTTCGAATTATAAAAAAGAAATTACTTTAACCGAAATTGCTGCTTTTAGTAACTTAAGTGTCACTTCTTTTTGCCGCTATTTTAAGCTTATGACTAAGAAAACCTATTATGATTTTTTGATAGAAATTCGCGTGAGTCATGCTTGTCGACTTCTAATTGAAAATAAAATCCCGACCGAAATGATTTGTTTTGAATGTGGTTTTAATAATGTGTCCAATTTTTACCGCCATTTTAAAAAAGTAACTGGAATTACCCCTATGGAATACAAAAAAAGGTATTTGTCTAATTAAGAAAGAACAGAAAAGCTTTCGCAAAGATTCACAAAGAAAAACACAAAGCCACGCTAAGTTATTTCTTTAATCTGTGTTCCAAAAATTGATTTTTTAACCGCAAAGATTCTCAAAGAGAAATACAAAGCCACGCTAAGTTATTTTTTCAATTTCTTTAATCTGTGTTCCAAAAATAATCTGCGACCCGAACGATAGCGAACATGCAAAGCAATCTGCAGTAATTTTAACCACCAAGATTTTAAAGAAATTAGTGCATTCGTGGCAATCAATTATTAATCCGTCTGTCCAAAAAACTTCCATTGGAAATTGTATTAGAACCAAAATTATGGTCAAAAAAAGGCTCTTTACATTTTTATACAACGACCAAAAACAGGGAGGAGAAAGGTCATTTACAAAAACAATCGAACAGACGACTTAATAATCACTAAAAACTAACACTACACCGAGTATACACTAACCAAAATATATATTTTATAAATTAGAATGACAATTCATTCTGGAGAATATCGTACTCATTTTGCAGTTGATCTACTGCATTTTTTACAATTGGAGTAAAATCACCTACTGCTCTACGGGTGAAATTAGAAATAGACAATCCTCTTTTTTGTAAAGCATACTTAGCCGCAATAGGATACACATCGTGCATTACTCCCATATTAGACTCTAAAAATTGTTGTACTGCTGCTAATTCTTCTGCTTTTGAAGCATCATTGTAATTATCGCAAATCCAAACAATCAATTCTGGAAAGAAATTCCCTTGAATACAAGACAAACCTGCCGAACCTGCTTTTAACGATTCGATGGCATGCACCATATACGCATCATACAAACCAAAATCAGGATTTTTTACGACACTTAATTTGGCTTTAATTTGATTGATATCTAAGCTCGTATCTTTATGGTACACCACTCTTCCTGTATTCACAAAATCCTCTAATTGAGCAGCTGTCAACACTCTTTTATACGGCACTGGACATTCGTAAAAGCCCGTTGGAACACCCGGTGTTAAATTCAACAACTGATGTACATTTTCAACAAACACAGCATCCGAATCATTTTCTTTAGCTAATAATCCCGAAATCAAAATCACAGCTTCAATTCCAGTTCCGTAAATTTTATTCGTAAAATCAGCCTGTTGTTGAATGCTTCCTTCAAAGGTTCCTGTAGCAACAATTGGCACTTGACCATCCACTACATCTACCACATGTTTCGTTAATTGAATGCGCTCCGCATCTGACAATTCAAACATCTCACTCGACAAACAATTGGCAAACAAACCCGTAACTCCTGATTTTAAATACAATTCCGTAAGAGCTGTTAATGTTTTGTAATCAATGCTACCATCATTATTGAATGGGGTTAACATTACTGGGATAAATCCCTTTTTAGACTTGTTCATCTTTTTTTATTTAGTAAAAAGTAATTAGTGACTGGTAATTAGTCAAGAATTACCGCTGTGATCTTTATTCTTATTTCTATTTTCTAACTTCAGTTCTGTTTTTTTTAAACACAAAGCACACTAAGATTTTTTACTTTGATCCCGCTGATAAAACACAAAGCCCACAAAGCTTCTCACTGTTTTCTGCCTTCTAACTTCAATTCTCTTTTTTTAAACACAAAGCACACTAAGATTTTTTCCTTTGATGCCGTTAATAAAACACAAAGTTCACAAAGCTGCTTTCTGCCTTCTATTTTCTAACTTCAATTCTCTTTTTTTAAACACAAAGCACACTAAGATTTTTTACTTTGCTGCTACTGATAAAACACAAAGTTCTCTAAGCTTCTCTCTGCCTTCTGTTGTCTGCTGCCTAATTTCTTAAATACTACTCTCTAGCTTTTTTCCTCTAATTCTAGTGATAATAATTCCTGTCAAAAAAATACTTAGCGTTCCTATTACAATAATCATATTGCTATCAAAAGGACTTTTCAATTGTGGGTAACTCATTCCAATTTTATCTGAAAGTGACATCCATAAAATAACCACTAAACCAATAGCCGTGGCAATCATAGCTTCTAGATTTTTAGACTGTCTGCTCAAGATGCCCAATAAGAACAATCCCAACATTCCACCTGAGAATATTCCGCTTAATTCCCACCAAATATCCAAAACGCTCTTCGTTCCTATCAGCATAATTCCTACTCCCATTCCTGCAATTCCAAATACAGCTGTAGCAATATAAAGCAGCTTTAAAAATTGCGTTTCGCCTAAATCAGGATTGAAATATCTTTTGTAAATATCAATGCAAAAAACAGTTGCCGTAGCATTCATTCCCGAACTAATAGTACTCATAGCCGCCGACATAATAGCCGAAATAATCAATCCTACTAAACCTGAAGGAATTTCTTTTACCATAAACATCGGCATCACTTTATCGCCATAATCCGATGGTTTTAAACCTTGAGCCGCTAGTTTAATTTGTTCGGCTGTACTGCGTAGCGGAAGTCCTTCGGCAGCTGCTTTCAATTTAACTCCTTCAATCAAATCGGGATTGATATGGTAGTAGGCAAAAAGGCAAGATCCAATAATAAAAAACAACAACGAAATAGGAACATACATTAACACACAAATCCATAAAGACTTAGCCGCTTCTTTTTTAGTGCTAGCGGCATGATAACGTTGCACGTAATTTTGGTCGATACCAAAATTGTTCAAGTTGATGAAAAAACCGTATAATAAGATGACCCAAAATGTAGGCGAAGTAAAATCTAAAGAAAAAGAACCCAAACTGAATTTTGCATTGGCCTGACCAATTTCCATAATCTCACTAACACCTCCAGGCATTTTGTTAATGATGGTAAATAAAATCAGTAATGCTCCAAAAGTCAACAAAACCGCCTGAATCACTTCGGTCCAAATCACCGCTTCAATTCCGCCCAGAACGGTATAAATCACGATACAAATTCCAACCACAATCATAATCGATTGCATATCATAACCCGTAAGTGCTTGTAAACTCAGCGCAATTCCGAAGAATATGGAACCCATTCGAGCCAACTGTGTCAATATAAAACAAACCACCGCATAAGTTCTTGCCCATAACCCAAAACGCTTTTCTAAATGCGAATAAGCCGAAACTTCTTGTACATTTCTATAAAACGGAATGAATAATTTGTAGGCTATAATAGCTGCAAAAGGCATTGAAAGACTAAATACAAAAGCACTCCAATTGCTGCCAAATGCTTTCCCTGGAACTCCTAAAAAAGTATTACTACTTAAAAAAGTAGCATACAAGGACAAACCAATTGCCCAACCCGGAATGGCTCCCGAAGCTTTGGTATATTGTTCTGAACTGCGATTTTTCCTTGAGAAATAAATTCCCACGCCCACCATAGCAATCAAATAGATTACAATAATAGCGATATCTAATAATGGTAAATTTTTCATTTATTAAAGATGGGATTTTATATTTAATTTCTCAATAGCTGTAAGCATATCGTACAACTTATTGATGATTTTACAAATTTATCCGAAAACTACAACGATTTCCTATGAAATTTTCTCAAAATATTATAGGATGTTACCACATCACCGAAAACCCAAATTACTCTTAATTTCGCTATGCAAACAAAATGCTTAATGATTCGATAGCAATAACTTAAGAATTCAATAATAGGTCGTACTAGATTTGAAACTACTTTTATTTTTTTAAAAAGTTTGTATAAAGCAAGGTTTCATTTTAAAAAAATCAGCTTTAAACCATTTGTCTATGAACCAAAAAAGAATCCATAAACTCTACCAAAATTTCGGATTGGCAATCCTTTTTTTAGTTCCTTTTGCGCTTTTACCCAAAGGGTTTATCGAATTGAGATGCAATCTTTTTGAATACCCACAGCTTTTTCTACTCTTTAAAACCATTACTTTTTTTGGCGACGGCTGGATGCTTCTGGGCGTTTTGGTTTTTATTTTGGTACGCTTGCATTTTTACAAAAAAAGAAAAAAACTCAAAGAACTGTATTCCTTTATTTTTGCAGCCTTACTAATGATTTCCATTGTATGCCTTTTAAAAAATAGCTTGTTCCAAGATGCTTTACGACCTATAGCTTATTTTACTGCTAAAAACCCAAATTGGAATCCTTCTCAATTTGACATTCGCTTTAATTATCAACATTCATTTCCTTCTGGACATACCGCCACCTTTGCAACCATTGGTTTTTTCCTGATGCGTTTTATCAAAAAAACCATTTACATCAAGCTCCTTTTTGTAGCCATCATTCTAGTTGGATTTTCAAGGATTTTTCTTTTTCAACATTTTGTTTTAGATGTTATTATCGGAATGTACATTGGATTATTCTCTGTCACTGTTGGCAACCAACTTACTTATTTTGTATGGTCTAAAAAGAAAATCGAAAAGACTATTATAGTACTCAACAATTAAACCCATGAATTTATTTTTTTCAAAAAAATACGCTACAATTTGGCTCATCGTTTTACTCTTAATTTTATTTATTGGTTTTCTAAATGCTTCGCCCATTTACATCTTAGACGAAGCGCAATTTACCGAAGCTTCCCGAGAGATGTTTGTAACAGGCAATTTCTGGGTTCCTCATTTCAATGGCAAATTGTATGTAGACAAACCTCCTTTGCAAAATTACTTTAGCATTTTAGGTTTCTTCCTTTTTGGTGTCAACGAATTTGGAGCGCGTTTTTTTTCTGGGATTTTTGGTGTCTTAACCGTCATGACCACTTATTTGTTTGTCAAAGATTTTTTAGGCCTTCGCACCGCTAGGAAAAGCTTATTTATTTTGTTGAGTTCTTTTTTCTTTGTCCAACAATTCCAACTCGCCGTTCCCGATCCTTATTTAATCTATTTTTGTTCCGCTTCCTTATTTTCTTTCTACCGATTTTATGTAAGACGAAATCCAAAACAACTCCTTTTTTGCTATTTTCTTTTAGGATTAGGCGTTTTAACCAAAGGTCCCGTTGCCATAGCCTTACCCGGATTGAGCATTGCGCTGTTTTTACTGATCAACAAAGAAATAAAAACGGTGTTTACTTATTATCCCATTCTTGGATTAATTGGAATTTTGGTGGTGGCTGCACCTTGGTATTGGTGCGTGCATGAACTCACTGATGGCGCTTGGACCAATGGTTTTTTTATGGTCAATAATCTCGAAAGATTCTCAGGTGCCATGCAAGGACATGGAGGACCATTTCTTGTCACTTGGGGATACGTTCTTTTAGGACTTTTTCCTTTTTCATTATTCTTACCACAAGCCATTAAAAATGCACTGAAATTAAAAGAGCAACCTATACTCCTATTTTCATTAATTATAGGAATTGTTTTTATTCTGTTTTTTAGCCTTTCGGCAACTAAACTGCCTAATTACACCATGCCTTGTTATCCTTTTTTAGCCGTTTTGTTAGGATATTATTTTGAAAACAAATGGTTCTCACTAAACAAAGGCTGGAACAAAATCAGTGTTTTTGTTATAGTATTTCTTGCTATTCTGCTACCTATTGGTGCTTATTTTGGACTGTCATTAGACCCAAATTTAGCCGAAAAACAAAACTTAGGTTTGTGGCTCATACCCACAGCCATTGGAGGTTTAATTGGCGTAATTTTTCTCTACAAAGGAAAATTTGTCTATTGGTTTAACTTCACAGGAGCTAGTTTTATGCTTTTGGGAGTTGTTTTATTTGCTGTCATTTATCCCTCACTAAACCAAATAAACCCTGTAACCGTAGTCAGTAACAGCATAGGGAAAGAAGCTAACATTGTGGTTTACCAACGCATGGATTCGGCATTTCCTTTCAACTTCCAACGTATTTTTCCAGTAGTAGAAACCGTAGCCCAACTCAACAATTACCTGAAACAGCATCCCAAAGCTTTTGTAATGTCCAATATTCGAAATACCAAAGAACTAGACACATTAGCCGCATTAACTTTAGTGTTACAAAAAAAATCTCCTTTTGAATACCATATTACCAAGCTTTATAAAAAAAGTGAGGGAAAATAATGGGTGGAACAAAAAGCTAAATTTCTTTAACACAATCTAAATTCAAAAAATAATCCTTACTTTAGAATTCCTTTCGATACAATTCAACAAAATGAAAACGATGAATCTAAATGAAGTTTTTTTATAAATGACCAACCGGTTACTTGTCCAAAATGTGGAAATAGAACTGCTTTTTTAAAAGAATTAATTAATGATTTTGAAAATTCTCAATTTCATAAATGTTTATCAATTAATTGTAATTTTGAATTTAAATGTATTGAAGAAATTAAAACAAAGAAACAATAATGGCTGCAAAAAATCTTTGGTCACGAGAAGAACTAATACTTGCCTTCAATCTCTATTTAAAAATAGAATTTGGAAAAACTCATAAAGGAAATCCACAAGTTATTGAACTAGCAAATTTATTAGGAAGAACTCCAAGTTCAATTGGTATGAGATTAGGAAACTTTGCAAGTGTTGATCCTTACCATCAACAAAGAGGAATTGGTGGACTAAAAAACGGAACAAATCAAGTTCAGCCTATTTGGGACGAATTTTTTAATAATCAGGAAGAATTAATTTTCTTAAGTGAACAAATATTAGCCGAAAAAGAAAATTCTACCATAGAAAATAAATACCAAGAATTACTTTTTGATTTAAAAAATTTAAAGGGAGAAACCGTTATAAGAGAAATAAAAACCAGAGTAAATCAATCTGTTTTCAGAAAAATGGTTTTAGCAAATTACACGAGTAAATGTGCCATTACAGGAATTGATATTCCTGAACTTTTGTTAGCCAGTCACATTATGCCTTGGTCAAAAAATAAAGAACATCGTTTAAATCCTGAAAATGGAATTTGTCTTTCTGCATTATACGACAAAGCTTTTGACAAAGGAATTATAGGGATTAATAAAAATTATACCGTGATTTTGGCAAGTTCTTTAAAAAAGAAAAAAGATACTGATTTCTATAAAAATCATTTTGCACCAATCGAAAATCTAAAAATAACTGAAGCTGTCAAATATTTACCTCGAATGGAATTTTTAGATTATCATCTTGACACTATCTTCGAAAAATAAAGCTTTATATATGAAAACTCTAGAAAACCAAAATTACTGGTCATTCATAGAAAAATATTATCCCAATTATCATTCATGCAATGACATTCTAATGAGTGATATTTTATCCAGAAAACTGGAAGGTGAATTTATTTCTAAAGAAGACGAAAAAATAATTAAAGATTGGAATATTAAAGTAGAACTTTTAGAACTTGAACAAAAGGTATTTTCTAAAGCTTTAGAAAGTTATTTAAACATTACTTATCCTTAAAATCTAGTCTTCTAAAACCTCAAAAACGCCTTTCTTAAACTTTTTCCCTATCTTTAGAACAAAGTTTAATATTCCAACTATGAAGACCTTATCCCTATTGTTCTTTTCTTTTTTCATTTTTAACTGTGAGGCGCAGTTAAAAACTAACGATGCTATTCCGCTTCAGGAAGAGGTAAAAAACTATAGTTTTGAAACTGTAGTAGATGGTATTAACAATCCGTGGGGAATGGCTTTTTTACCCGATGGTTCTCTATTAGTAACTGAAAAATCAGGGATTTTATATCATGTTTCAAAAGGCACGAAAACCGAAGTCAAAAATCTTCCTGCGGTGTATAATCGCGGTCAAGGCGGTTTACTCGATATTGTATTGCATCCTAAATATGCTGAAAATGGCTGGATTTACATTACGTATGCATCCACCGAAGGCGAAGGTGATGGCGGCAACACCAAACTGATACGAGCCAAACTAGAAAACGAAAGTCTGACTCAAATAGAATCTTTGTACAAATGTGGCCCTAATACCACCAAAGGACAGCATTTTGGTTCCCGAATTCTTTTCGACAATGCTGGTTATTTGTATTTCTCGGCAGGAGAACGCGGCAATCATTTTGTAAATCCGCAGGACATCACTCGAGATAATGGCAAAATCTACCGCCTGAATGACGATGGCAGCATCCCAAAAGACAATCCGTTTGTCGGGCAAGCCAATGCTAAAACAGCGATTTATTCGTACGGACACCGCAATCCGCAAGGATTAGCCATCAATCCTAAAACAGGCGAAATTTGGGAACACGAACACGGTCCACAAGGCGGTGACGAAATCAATATTATCAAAAAAAGCGCAAATTACGGCTGGCCAGTGGTCACTTACGGTATTGATTACGACAATTCTATCATCAGTACCGAACAACAAAAAGCAGGCATTGAAAATCCTATTTATTATTGGGCACCTTCCATTGCTCCTTCTGGAATGACTTTCGTTACTAGCGATAAATACCCCGATTGGAAAGGACATTTGTTAGTAGGTTCTTTAAAATTTCAATATTTAGAATTGGTAAAACTTGATGGTAACAAAATCATTGGCAGACAAAAAATTGCCGCTAATATTGGACGTTTGCGTAGTGTAACACAAGGGCCTGATGGTTACATTTACATTGGTGTGGAAGGAAAAGGTATTTTAAAAATTATTCCGAATTAATATGATTACTAAAATAAATATGGGCTTAAGCCTACTGTTTGTGACGGCTTTGTATTTTTCGAATACAACAACTTTCATGGATTCCAAAAAAGAGTATTTATCTATAAAAGAACAGCAACAAACGCCTTTGCAAAAAAGCATCGCTCAAGGTAAAGAAATCTATACTGATTTTTGCATCCAATGCCATATGGCTAACGGAAAAGGAAATGGCTCTACCTTTCCGCCTCTTGACGGATCGGATTGGTTGAAAAAGAAAATCACCGAAAGTATTCATGCCGTAAAATACGGTCAGAAAGGAGAAATCACGGTGAATCAGAAAAAATTCAACTCGATTATGCCTCCCATGGGTTTGAGCGATGAAGAAGTTGCTAATGTGATGAATTACATTCAAAACTCTTGGACGAACAAGAGCCAAAAAATGATCACTGCTAAACAGGTTTCGGCTGTAAAACCTTAAATAATTCCGTGAAAAATTAACAAATTTTAGCCTCAGAATCTTTCTCTAAAATCAAGTAAACAGAGTTGAAATACTTTACATTTGTGTTAAGACACAAATGAACTTTTCTATGAAAAAATATGCTTTAGCAATCCTTATAACTCCTTCTTTATTTTTCCTTTTTAGCAATTGCAAAAACAGCAAATCCGATACGGAAGAAACAACTATACAAGACAGCGTAGTGGTAAAAATTGATTCGGTTAAAAAGAAAGCCATCACCACCATTGACACTGTTGATTACAATAAAAGAATGGTTGCTTTAGCCAACAAAGACACTACTGGTTTATGGCCTGTAAAAGCACCTTATCCTTTGCCTGGTGCCTTATTGCCTTACAACCGAATCATTGCTTTTTATGGCAATTTGTATTCTAAAAGAATGGGCGTTTTAGGCGAATATCCTAGAGCTGAAATGATTGAAAAACTACAGGCAGAAGTAGCCAAATGGCAAGCTGCCGATTCAAGTGTTACCACAATTCCTGCTTTGCATTATATTGCCGTTTCGGCACAAGGTGCTCCCGGAGCTGGCAATCGCTACAACATGCGTATGCCTTTCAAACAAATTGATACGCTTTTAAATTGGGCAAAACCCATTAATGCTTTGGTGTTTTTGGATATTCAAATAGGACACAGTACCGTTAAAGAAGAAGTAAGCCAACTGGAAGAATACCTTGCAAAACCCAATGTTCACTTAGGAATTGATCCTGAATTCTCCATGAAAACGGGTCATGTTCCTGGTAAAAAAATTGGAACCATGTCAGCCGATGATATTAATGATGCCATCGATATTTTGGCTCGAATTGTACGCGAAAAGAAATTAACTCCAAAAATTTTGGTAGTACACCGTTTTACCCAAGGAATGGTGACAAATTACAAAGCCATTAAAAAAGTTCCCGAAGTGCAAATTGTGATGGACATGGACGGTTTTGGAAGTCAAGTTTTAAAACGCTCGACATATTTAAGATACATTTACAGAGAACCGGTTCAGTTTACAGGCTTTAAATTGTTTTACAAAAATGATAACTGGAACGACTGGAAAATGTACACTCCAGAGCAATTGTTGCAATTTTCACCAAAACCAAGTTACATTCAGTTTCAATAATTTTAGCGTATTTCAAAATGAAAAAATCGATATTGATAGCCACTGTTGGTGTTTTTTTAATGCTTAGTTGCCAACAGAAAAAAGCTGCTCCTGTTGAAAAAGAAGTCGTTACTCCTGAAACTATTACCCCTCCAAAAGAAGAAACTAAAATAGTTACAAACGATGCTGCAGCCATATTGGCTCGAAAAGAAGTGCCTATTTTGTGCTATCATAATATCAAAGATTTCTTGGCTTCCGCTGGTGAAATGACCAAAACCTATTCGGTAAAACCAACCGCTTTTGCCGAACAAATGAAAGCCTTATCCGATGCGGGTTACCAAAGCATTTTGCCCGATCAATTGTATGATTATTTGTTGCACAACAAAGCTTTACCAGAAAAACCAGTAATGATCACTTTTGATGATACCCGAGGCGAACAATACAGCATTGGTGCAGCCGAAATGAAAAAATACAATTTCAAAGGCGTATTCTTTGTGATGACCGTTTCTATCAATCGCCCAAATTATTTAAGCTCAGCCGAAATTAAAGAACTCTCAGATGCTGGAAATACGGTTGCAGCACACACTTGGGACCATCACATGGTAACGAAATACGCTGGAGAAGATTGGAATACCCAATTGGTTAAACCAAAAGCGAAACTCGAAGAAATTATTGGAAAACCCATCACTTATTTTGCCTATCCTTTTGGATTATGGAACAAAGAAGCCATTCCTGAAATTAAAAAAAGTGGCTATAAAATGGCTTATATTCTTGCCACCAAAAGAGATTCGATAGATCCGCTATACACCGTAAGACGCATGATTGTATCAGGAAATTGGTCCACAGAGCGCATGATAAAATCAATGGAAGGTACTTTTACCAATTCGAAATAACAATTTGTTATTCTTTATTTAATCTAAAAAATTAGGGCATTTTAACTTTACTTCTGACATTTGCCTTAAACACCTCATTTTTAATACTATTTTTTCAATTTCGAATTTTGAATACAAGAAGATTCTCATTCTTTTCCATTTAATGGTTGAGAAAAATTAAAAAAAAATAGTTTTAAAAGACTAATTCTCAAAAAACGCTCAAACAAAAAAAGAATGCCGCATTAATTACATTATTCTTAACGGAAATTAAATTACATATCTTTAAAATCGTTAAATTAGCCATGAAGACTGATATATTTTCAATCAAAATTAGTTTTTATTAATTTTTCAACAATTGCAAGATGGTAAATTTGACACCGAAACTAGGTCCAAAAGGATGGGATGAAATGTTTTCTAAGGAAGGAGTAAGAGACTCCTATAAACAAGTGTTGCAAACATTAGAAAGTTTGAGCCTTGATACACTTAATTTTAAACAGAAACAGGCTTCGGATATTTTTATGAACCAAGGGATTACATTTACTGTTTACAGTGATGACAACCAAGGTATAGAAAGAATATTTCCTTTTGATATTATCCCAAGAATCATTACCAAAAACGAATGGGCTGAAATTGAAACTGGAATAACGCAACGATTGAATGCATTGAATTTATTCCTAGACGATATTTATAATGGACAAAACATTATAAAAGATGGTATAATGCCAGCTTCATTGATTGCTTCTTGCCCTCATTATCTCCCAGAAATTCAAGGAATTAAAGTACCTCACAACATCCATGTGCACATTGCTGGTATCGACTTAATTAGAGGCGAAAAAGGAGAGTTTTATGTATTGGAAGACAATTTAAGATGTCCAAGTGGTGTAAGTTACATGCTGGAAAACAGAGAAATTACCAAAAGGATTTTTCCTGAAATGTTTAGTGAGAACAATGTAAGCATGGTGGTCAATTACCCAATGATTTTTCACAATATTCTAGTGTCTTTATCTCCTAGAAATATCTCAAAACCCAATGTTGTTCTACTAACTCCGGGAGTTTACAATTCAGCTTATTACGAGCATACTTTTTTAGCCAGACAAATGGGAGTTCCACTTGTAGAAGGCCGTGACCTTGTGGTGAACAATCATATCGTATATATGAAAACCACTTCTGGATTACAACAAGTTGATGTTATTTACAGACGTTTAGACGACGAATACTTAGATCCATTAGTATTTAAACCCGATAGTGCATTAGGAGTTCCTGGACTAATAAGCGCTTACAAAATGGGGAATGTAGCCCTAGTAAATGCTGTAGGGAATGGTGTTGCCGATGATAAAGCGGTTTATGCTTATGTGCCTGATATGATTAAATATTATCTAAACGAAGAGCCTATCCTTAAAAATGTGCCTACCTATCAAATGGAAAATCTAGAGGAAAGAGAATTAGTTTTTGCCGATATGGAAAATATGGTTATTAAAGAAACCAACCAAAGTGGTGGTTATGGAATGATCATGGGAAATAAAGCTACTGAAGAAGAACTCGAAGCAGCAAAAATAGCTATTGTAAAAAATCCTCGAAATTTTATTGCTCAACCTATCATACAACTCAGTACAGTTCCTTGTTTTATTGATGGTGAATTAAAATTAAGACATGTTGATTTACGACCTTATGCTTTGTGTGGGCCAAATGGAGTACAAATTGTCCCAGGTGGATTAACACGAGTAGCACTAACCGAAGGATCATTAGTAGTGAACTCTTCTCAAGGTGGTGGAAGTAAAGATACTTGGATCATGAAATAATTGAAAAATTGGTTATTAACCTTTAAAAAAAATAGTAATGGAAGTAAATATGCTAAGTAGAGTCGCAGACGGAATGTTTTGGCTCAATAGATATATGGAAAGAACAGATGGTATGTTACTTACAACAAACATACTATACATCATGTCTTTCGATAAAGAAACGAATGATTACCAAGGATATAAACCCTTATTAAAATATTACACGGATCTCTATCCTGAATACATCACACAATACCAACACGATACTAATTATGTGTTGAAATATATTATTTGCGAAAGCAAGAATCACAACTCCGTTAAGAATCTTATCACTAAAGCCCGTGAAAACGCCAGAGGTTCGCAAGATAAAATTACCAAAGAACTTTGGGAACACATCAATTCGATGTACCATTATATCAATGCTCCTGATTTACCACAAAGACTGGAAACTCATGAGGCAATAACTATTTTAGCCAAATTGAATAAAGATTTCTTACTCTACAACGGTATTTTTCATGTCACCATGCCACGAGGATTGGGTTGGAGTTTTTCAAGTGTTGGAAAACACATAGAAAGATGTTTACAAACCATTTCGATGACACAATCGTACTATGAACCTATTGACTATAATTTAGACGGTAAAGAAGATTTATTGTATTGGAGAAAATTATTATTGTCGTTATCAGGTTACGAATTGTATCTTAAAAGTTATAGCAATAATACGCACAATCGAAAAGTAATTCAGCATGTGATTTTTAATCCTGATTTTGCACATTCGGTAATCTTTACATTGGGATTGATTGAAACCTATTTAGATTTTATTTTAAAAAACAATAATTTCATAGAAGCTCGAACAATGCGCAATCAATTTGGACGACTCAAAAGTTCTCTAGAATTCACGGATTATCATCAGCTTACAAGCCAACAATTAGAGCAAGTACTTAATAACACCAAAGAACAATTAGTGCAATTTTCAATAGATTTCTCTAAATTATTCTTTTCTCATTCCTAAAAATTATGGCAGTCTACAACATCAATCACGTCACAAAATACCAATACAATTTACCAATAAAGGAAAGTATCAATGAGATTCGTTTGTTTCCTCATAATTTCCTCAATCAGGATGTATTGCAATTTCAGCTCTTAATCTCACAAAATCCAGATGTTGCTATTTCAAATGATTATCATGGCAATCGCGTGGGAAATTTCAATACCTTATATCCGCACACGGAAATGACTATTGAAACCCGAATGAAAGTTCGTGTCAATCATTCGCTTAAAATTCCTGAAATCGATGAAACGAAACCGAAGGATTTAGAATTAGAAAAGGACATTTATTTGTTACGCCTTTGCTATCCAGAAGCCATTAAAAAACAAAGCGAAATCAAAGCTATTTTAAACGAAATTGATGCTGCTAATAAATCAATAATTGAAATTACTCAGTTGTGTAGCGAATATGTTTTTACCCATTTTGAATACCAAAAAGGGATTACCAATATCAACACCACTATCGATGAAATACTAGAACTCAAAAAAGGAGTTTGCCAAGATTTCTCTCATGTGTTGTTACAACTCTTGAGAACAGCAGGAATTCCTTCTAGATATGTAAGCGGTTATGTTTGTTCTAATGAAACTGATCTTCGTGGAGAAGGCGCAACGCATGCTTGGGTTGAAGTCTATTCGCCAAAACAAGGTTGGCTAGGTATTGATCCTACCAATAACATTTGGACAATGGACAACCACATCAAACTTTCGGTTGGAATCAATTTTGCCGAATGCACTCCTTTAAAAGGAACTTTCAAAGGCATTTCTAAACAATCGCTTTCGGTAATTGTTTCTATTGGATATGAAGATGGAAGACAGTATGAAGAAGTAAATAATGTACAATTACAACAACTTTCTGACGAATATCTGGTTCAATTGGATTTTGCTGAACAACAACATCATGAACAGCAGCAACAATACCAACAGCAACAACAATACAAATACGATCAACAACAGCAACAACAACAATAATTTTTTGAAAAAACTTCAACTTTTAATAGTAATCATAAAAAAAGCGAATCAAATTTGATTCGCTTTTTGCTTTCTATTTCACATTGTTGATTAATTTGCTAACCAACCTTGTGGATTCATGTAAGTTGTATTTTGCAACAGCAAAAATTTAATTTCAGTTTTACCAGTATCACCATTGGTACGTATTCTTCCTATATTTTGTTTAATACTTACCTTATCTCCTTTACTTACAGAAACAGAACTCAAGCCTTGATAAATGGTAAAATAATCTCCATGCTGAATCATTACCGCTTTATTTACTGGCGATAAAATCATTACACTGGCAACTTCTCCTCCAAAAACAGCTCTGGCATTAGCTCCATCATTAGTCGTAATTACTACACCACTATTATGCACCACAAGAGTATTATAAATAGGATGTGGTTGATCACCGTAACCCAATGATATAAATCCCTTTTCTACAGGCCAAGGAAGACTTCCACGATTAGCTCTAAAACTATCAGCAATTAATTTATTCTCAGGAGTCATTTCAATTCTTGAAGAAGATACTGGCTCTTTAGCAACTGCTTCTTTAATTTCTCTGACTTCTTTTTTAGAAATCTTTGTAGATGAAGAACCTGATTTTGCCTTTTCAGCAGCAGCTAATGCAGCCGCTTTGGCACGCTCTAAAGCCGCTTTTCTGTTGGCTTCGGCAATGGCTTCACGAATTAAACGATTAATTTGAGCATCAATAGTTTTAAATTCTCTTTGTTTTTTTCGAATGTCAGAAACAATTTTGTTTTTATCTTTTTTAATCAAATTGACTAATTTTTCCTGTTCTACTTTTTCTTTTACAAGTGTTTCTCGCTCTTTTTGATTTTCAACCAATAATTTTTGTTTGGCAATTTTTTGAAGCTTTATTTTTTCGTTATAGCTAATTAATTCTTTCGACTTTACATTAATTTCCTCTCCTTGCGATTTTCTAAAACTGGTATATTGCTTTAAATATTGCGCTCTTTTATAAGCTTGCAAGAAGTTTTCAGAAGAAAGTATAAACATTGCTCTACTTTGCTCCGAACGGCTTTTGTATGAATTTACAATTTTCTTTGCGTAATCTTCTTTTAAAACCTTTAACTCTCTATTCAACTTGTTTATTTTAAGTTGATTGCGATACATATCATCGGCTAAAAGTCGGGTTTGCTTTTCGGTGGTACTAATCAAATTTTCTTTCAGCCTGATTTTGTTCTTTTGAATCAAAAAAACATTCATAGCCGATTTTTCCTTTGACTTGACGTTTTGCAACATCTTTTCATTTTCTCTAATTTCTTTTTGAATTTGAGCTTTGCGTTGTTCTAACTTTTCTTGCTGCGACTGGCTCCACATCACTGAAGTCAAGCATACAAATAACAGGCTAAGGAAATATTTTGGCATCTTAAAAAATATATTTATGCAAATTTACTTAATTATTATTCTTTTGTAACCATCTGGAACACTATATGGAAAAGAAAGTTCTTCATTGAATGAAACCGAGTTGTAATTTAAGTTAATTTCCGATTTTCCTTTAGGTTGAGTAGTTTTAATTTCAACACTTGCAGGCAAATTAGCTTCTTTGTAAGCTACTCTTTCTGGATACGAAATTTGGATAGTTCTATTTTCTGCCGTTTGAGCTACTTCTTGTTTGTTTACCGTAAAATCATTTGGATTAAAATAGTAACTTTTTTGAGTATTACCACTTTTAGCATCATCCAAACGATACAAATTGTCTACCAAAATTTCGGTATATTTTCCTTTGTTCAAATCGTCTAAAGCTTCTCCAACCAACATATTTTGAATTTTACTATAATCCAAATCGGTGCCTAACCACTGACTCAAAGCACTAAAATCGCCCTCAAAATAAGTTCCTTTTATCTTCTCATAATAACTTACCGAAGTAGGTGTTATTGAAGCTTTTGCCATCGTAATTCCAATAAAACGAATGCTTACCAGAATTTGTTGGTCTTTTTTAATTCGAATCTCAGCGGTTACATTTTGTGATTGTTTTTCATCAGAAAATCGCGCATTGGCTTTGATATATAATGTAGAAAAATCACTTTTATTGCTGTAATGATTGTCAATTATTTTAGCCGATTTCATATAATCAACTGGTTCCGTAACCGTTGTTGAAGTAGCAATTGCTTTGGGTTTACAAGAAACCATAAAAACGACAACTAATAATGCTAAGAATTTATTCATTTTGTTTTTTGTTTTTTTAGTAATTCATCCGCTTTAGAAAAATAGAATACTTTTTTACTAATATCTCCTAAGCCGCTAAAAGCTTCTCCTAACTGAATGTTATAATTTATTTCTAATGTAATGTCCTCTACTACATAATCCATGCCCATTTCGAGCATATCCTTTGCTTTTTTAAATTGTTGCAATTGATTGTATGCCAATCCTGCATAATAATAAAATTGCGGTTGCGCTGGGTACAATTCGACCATCTCGCTAGCCGTTTTAGCTGCTTTATCAAATTCATTCGATTGCACATACGCATCTAGCAAAAGTAAATTGGTCTCTACATCGGCAGCATTACTCTTCTTAAGCGCCATTTGATAGTATTTTATTGCCTTATCCCATTGTTTTTTGTTGTGGTAATATTTTCCAATTTCTTTGGCAACATTCACATTTTTATCCTCATCAAAATACCCTATGGCTTTGTCTAAATCGGGAGTGAATTGCGGATTAGTAGTAACGTAAATTAGAAATTCATTAAAAATGCGATGCTTAATTTTACTGTCTATTTTACTGCTTTCCAAAACAATATTCATTGCTTGAATGGCTTTTTCTGAGTCTTTGTTCACCAAATAATTTTTAAACAAACTCACTTGCGCCCATTCCGAATTGGGTATTTCCTTTTCTAATTGATGCGCTGTTTCCAACACTTTTTCTAAATCGTCTTTTTTTGAATAATAATAAATTAGCGAAATATAATTTTCCTCAACCTTAGGATATTTATTGATTTGTTCCAGCAAATTGGTTATTTCTGCATCTTGGTATTTCCCTTGAGACAGAATCTGAAGTTTATAATTTTCTCTTCTATCCGATTTTCCAACTGTTTCATTCAACTCATTGATAAGCAACAAAGCTTTGTCAAATTCGCCTGTATTCATGTACAATGAAGTCAAATCTTCCTTGAACTTTGGATCTAATAGGATCAGTTTATTAATTACTTTAACGCCATCAACATAATCCTTGGTTTCATAATCTACATCATACATTCCTATCAAAAACCATTTGTTTGTTGGGTCTAGTGCATTGGCTTTTTCAAAAGAAGAATAGGCATTTTTATAGTCTTTTAATGAAAAGTAATTTTTGCCCAACTCATGATAAATCGCAGCGTTATTAGCATCAATTTTCAAACAACGTTCTAAGGCCACAATAGCTTTATCGTAATTTTCAATTCCCTTTTGCTTTAAAGCTTCAAAGAAATAATCCTTAAATTTATTATCCAGTTTAATTTCTTCGGGTTCCGTTTGTGCCCATGACAAAGCCGAATTGCTTAGCAAAACCAACATTATCATTAAAGAAACCGTCTTTTTCATTTTTGCAAATTGAACGTAATGGTAAATTTATACCAGCGGTAAAAAACTATTCTAAAACCGAATAATCGCCAATGCTAATACTTGTAAAATTGCCATCAAAACTAGCATGATTCCCTATCATCGCATTGTCTAGATTAGCATTTTTAATGTGTGTATGAGTTTGAACCAAACTATTTTTGATACTGCTATCTACTACGTGGCATCCATTTCCTAAAGAAACATTAGGGCCAACAGTAGCATTAATTAAAACTGCATCATCACCAATAAAACAAGGTCCGATAATCGTTGAGTTTTCAATTTTTATATTTTTAGAAACTAAATCCTCTTTGTCTTCTGCAAGGAAAGCTAGCATTCTTGAATTGGTTTCAACCGTAACATTTTTATTTCCACAATCCATCCAAGCGCTTACTTCACCCGTTTTAAATACTTTTCCATTAGCCATCATGTTTTTGATACCATCGTTAATTTGGTATTCGCCGCCATTTTGGATGTTGTTATCTAAAACATTTTGCAATTCTTGTTTTAAAACAGCAATATCTTTGAAATAGTAAATTCCAATAACTGCCAAATCACTTATGAATTCCTTTGGTTTTTCAACCAATTCGATAATTTCCTTATTGGCATTCAGTTTTACAACACCAAAAGCTTCTGGGTTTTCAATTTGTTTTACCCAAATTACTGAATCAGCTGTAGGATCCAATTCGAAATCTGCTCTAATCAAGGTATCTGCATAGGCAATTACTGCTGGACCAGAAAGTGAATCTTTGGCACACATAATAGCGTGACCTGTTCCAAGAGCTTCGTTTTGGTAATAAATAGTTCCTTTTGCACCTAATTTTTCGGCAATAGCAATTAAATCCTGCTCTACTTTTTCGCCAAAACTTTCGTGAATGATAAAAGCAACTTCTTCAATTTCTTGATTTAGAACTCCAGCAATATCTTCTACTAATCTATGAACGATTGGTTTTCCAGCAACTGGAATTAATGGTTTAGGTATGGTTAATGTATGTGGGCGTAAACGTGAACCACGTCCAGCCATTGGAACAATTATTTTCATATTTTGATTGAAAGATTAAAAAATTGAAAAATTGAAAGATTATAAAATCGTCCAATCCTTTCCTCTTTAAATTATTATTATTTTTGGTTATTTTTATTTAATAACAGTCTTCTATTAACTGCTTACTAAAATTCTGAACACTGATTACTGAACACTGTAATCTATTTCACTCCTGTACTTCCAAAACCGCCTGCTCCTCTTGAAGTTTCTGACAATTCTGCTACTTCAAACCATTCGGCGCGTTCGTGTTTAGCGATGATGAGTTGCGCAATGCGTTCTCCGTTTTGGATTTCAAAAGCTTGATTGGATAAATTAACCAAAATCACGCCTATTTCTCCACGATAATCGGCATCAACAGTTCCAGGACTATTCAATACAGTGATTCCGTTTTTAAAGGCGAGTCCGCTTCTTGGTCGCACTTGTGCTTCGTAACCTATCGGTAATTCGATAAAAAGACCGGTTTTAACTATAGTTCTTTCTAATGGTTGCAATGTAATGCTTTCTGCTAAATTTGCTCTTAAATCCATTCCTGCCGATGCTACGGTTTCATAATGAGGCAAAGCGTGCTGCGATTTATTGATAATGTTTATTTTCATATTTTATATTTTTAAAATAGGAACAAGTCAAAGCTTATTTTTACTAGTTGTTTTTGCGTTTAAGAATATTCATCAAAGTGATTTTCTCGTTGTGGTAAATGAAATAGAGAAACAAAACTAACAAGCCAATTCCAACAAAATAGTTTTCTCTAAAGTAATAAAATGAAATTACCGAAAACAAAACAGACAAACCAAGATATCCGCCTATTTTTTTAAAATCATAAGGAATAGGATAATATTTATTTCCTAGATAATAAGAAATTAACATCATACTTCCATAAGCAGCCAATGTTGCAATGGCCGAACCTACATAACTATGAGAAGGAATTAATAAAAAGTTAAACACTAAAGTGATTACAGCACCTACAATTGAAATGTAAGCTCCAATATAGGTTTTGTCAATCAATTTGTACCAAACAGAAAGATTCGTATAAATTCCCAAGCAAAAGTTTGCCAAAATAATCAATGGTACCACTTTCATGGCTGCCCAATAAGATTCCTTCTGAAGGAGAACTAATTTGAATAAATCGGCAAAAACAATAACACTTAACATAATGAACGAACCAAAGATTACAAAATATTTAGTGACCATGGCATAGGTTTGCGGTGCATTTTTATCGGATGCATGACTAAAAAAGAAAGGTTCTATTCCAAGCGTATAAGCGGTACGATACAAAACCATAAACAAACCGAGTTTATAACAAGCCGAATACACTCCTACTTCAGAATCGGCAATATTCTTGGGTAATAACTTAGCCAAAAGAATTTTATCAAATTGTTCGTTGATGGCAAAAGCAATTCCGGCTACCAAAATAGGCAATGCATAAACCATCATTCGTTTCCATAAACTAAAATTAAATTTCCATTTTAGAAAAACATAATCAGGCGACAAAACCACAAATGTTAACAAACTAGCAATAATATTAGCCAAGAAAATATACCCCACTTGGAAATTCTCTATATAAAAAGTACTGACTATTCCTGTTGGATTTAGCAGCGATAATTTAGGCAAGTAAATTAAAAAAAGAATACTCAATAATAAGTTTACTAAGACATTTCCAATTTTAATAATGGCGTACATAATTGGTCTTTGAGTAGCTCTTAATTTGGAGAAAGGAATAATAACCAAAGCATCCAAGGCTAAAATCCAAATGGTATAAGTGATGTATTGCGAATCAATACCAGACCAATCGGCTAAAGAAGTTCGGAATAAAAGCGCCACCACTAGAAATACTAATGTGGTCCAAAAAATAGAAACCATAGAGGTTTCGACTACTATTTTTTTATCTTCTTCTTTATTATAAAATCTAAAAAAAGCCGTTTCCATTCCGTAAGCCAAGATGACATTGAAAAAAATCATCCAAGAAAATATGATAGTCATTTTACCATATTCAGCTTTGGGAAGCAAGTTCGTATACAGCGGCACTAACAAGAAACTGAACATTCTAGGTATCACCGTAGCAAGTCCGTAAATGGCTGTTTGTTTAAAAAGATTTTTATATAAACCCAAAATGTGATGTCTTATTGATATTTAAGGAACAAAAATAACTAAATCTTTGATTTAATCGTTCAAGCAGAGAAATGATTCATTATCTTTTTTATAACGAATAAAATGATAATCTATTTTAATTTAGATGAAAAACAAATTTAATGCAATCAAGTTTGTAATTAACTGATAATGGTAAATAAAAAAGTCCCGCAATCGCGAGACTTTTAAATCTATTTTGAATAAAATATTACCCATTCAAAGCTTCTGCTCCACCAACAATTTCTAAGATCTCGTTAGTAATTGCAGCTTGACGTGCTTTGTTGTATGTTAATTTCAATTGATTTCTCAATTCAGTAGCATTATCAGTTGCTTTGTGCATTGCTGTCATACGTGCACCATGCTCAGAAGCAAATGAATCACGGATTCCTTTGTATAATTGTGTTTTCAATGATTTAGGAATCAAAGTCAATACAATTTCTTCTTTTGATGGTTCGAAGATATAATCTCCAGCATTAGCAGTAACATTTAAATCTGATTTTACAGGAGCTAATGGTAAAAATTGTTCTGTTTGAACGATTTGAGTAGCAGCATTTTTAAATTGGTTATAAATCAATTCAATTCTGTCATACTCACCACTAACAAATTTTTGAGTTAATGCTTCGGCAATAGCAGCAACATTATCAAAAGTTAAATTATCAAAAACAGCACTTTGATTGTCAATTATTGTATTTGTTTTGCTTAAAACATCATTTCCTTTTTTACCAATAGCAAAAACATCAACTTGCTTTCCAGCAAAATAGGCTGCACGATTTTTAGCTTCTTTAATTACATTGGTATTAAAAGCACCACACAAACCTCTGTTAGAAGTAATTGCTACTAATAATACTTTTTTTACTTCACGTTGTGTAGTAAATTCTTCTCCCGTTCCTCCTTCAAGAGTTGCAGAAAGACTTTGTAATAATTCCGTTAGTTTTTCGGCATAAGGGCGCATGGCTGTAATTGCATCCTGAGCTTTTTTAAGCTTAGCTGCAGAAACCATTTTCATCGCAGATGTGATTTGCATCGTAGATGAAACGGAAGTAATTCTATTACGGATTTCCTTTAAATTTGCCATTCTAAATGTGTAAATTTATCAATTTGTCAATGTGCAAATGACTATCATTTACACATTGATTCATTGCTATATTGATTAATTGTACTTAGCTGAAATTTCTTTCGCAACAGATTCGATTACGTCAGTAATTTCGTCTGTTAATTTTCCAGCTTTCAAAGCATCAAGAGTCGCTCTATGTTTGTTGTTCATGAAAGACAAGAAATCTTTTTCAAATTCTTTTACTTTATTTACAGGAACATTTCTCAACAAGTTTTTAGAACCTGCGTATATAATAGCTACTTGATCTTCTACTGTATAAGGATCGTTCAAACCTTGTTTCAAGATTTCAACGTTTCTTTTTCCTTTTTCAATTACGTTTAATGTAACTGCATCAAGGTCAGAACCAAATTTAGCAAACGCTTCCAATTCACGGAATTGTGCTTGATCCAGTTTTAAAGTACCTGATACTTTTTTCATTGATTTAATTTGAGCATTACCTCCAACACGAGATACAGAAATACCTACGTTAATTGCTGGACGAACCCCTGAGTTAAACAAATCTCCATCAAGGAAAATCTGACCATCAGTAATCGAGATTACGTTTGTTGGGATATATGCAGAAACGTCACCAGCTTGAGTTTCAATAATTGGTAAAGCAGTTAATGAACCACCACCTTTTACGATACCTTTTAATGAATCTGGTAAATCGTTCATGTTTTTAGCAATTCCATCATCAGCAATTACTTTACAAGCTCTTTCTAATAAACGAGAGTGTAAGTAGAAAACGTCTCCAGGATATGCCTCACGTCCCGGTGGTCTTCTTAATAAAAGAGAAACCTCACGGTAAGCAACAGCTTGTTTAGATAAATCATCATAAACAATTAAAGCTGGACGACCTGAATCTCTAAAATATTCACCAATTGCAGCACCTGCAAAAGGAGCATAAACTTGCATTGGAGCTGGATCAGAAGCATTAGCAGCAACGATAACGGTGTAAGCCATTGCTCCTTTTTCTTCTAACATATTTGCAATCCCTGCTACAGTAGACGCTTTTTGTCCAATTGCAACATAGATACAGAATACTGGTTTCCCAGCATCATAAAATTCTTTTTGATTTAAGATAGTGTCAATACAAACAGTTGATTTACCTGTTTGACGGTCACCAATAACCAACTCACGTTGTCCACGACCTACTGGAATCATTGCATCTACTGCTTTGATACCTGTTTGTAATGGCTCAGTAACTGGTTGACGGAAGATAACTCCAGGAGCTTTTCTTTCCAAAGGCATTTCGTATAATTCTCCACCAATTGGTCCTTTTCCATCAATTGGAAAACCAAGCGTGTTTACTACACGTCCTACCATTTGTTCTCCTACTTTAAGAGAAGCGATACGTTGCGTTCTTTTTGCGATAGAACCTTCTTTGATTCCTGTAGATGGTCCTAAAAGTACCACACCTACATTATCTTCTTCAAGATTCAATACAATAGCCTCAAGACCATTTTCAAATTCTACCAACTCACCATATTGAACATTCGAAAGCCCGTAAATACGAGCAATACCATCTCCAACTTGAAGTACGGTTCCTACTTCCTCTAGCGTAGCGCCAGATTCAAAACCTTCTACTTGCTTTCTTAATATTGCTGAAATTTCAGCAGGTTTGATTTCCGCCATCTTAATTTATAATTTAGACACTTAAATGTGCAATAAAACTAGTTACTTAATTCTTTTCTTAATACTTGTAATCGGTTAGCAATAGAAGCATTGTATTGCTTATCGCCTATAGTTAAAATAAATCCTCCAATGATAGCAGGATCTACAATATTTTCAATAGTCACTTTTTTATCTGACAAAGATGCAATTTTAGCTACTACCTTAGCTTCTAAACTAGCATCCATTGGGATAGCTGTAGTTACTTTAGCCACTTCAACTCCATTCTCAGTGTCAAATAAATTAGAATATGCTACTGCGATAGCTTCAAGGATTTCAAATCTTTTATTTTCGAATAATAAGTGAAATAAACCTTTAGTTACGCCATTACTTGTAGCAAAAACTTCTAATAATGCACTTTCTTTTACATCAACACTTATTGTTGGGTTTTGAATAAAATTACTTAATTCAGTATTCCCTTTGATTGTTGAAGCAATTAAAATCATATCGCTGTTCACCTCGTTAGCCACTCCTATTGAGTCGGCCATACTAAGGATCGCTTTTGCATAACGAATTGCTGCTCTTGTACCTGCCATAATATTAGTTTAGCTTTACGTCACCTAACAATTTCTCAACTAATTTAGTTTGAGCTTCCGTATTAGATAATTCGTCTTTCAATAATTTTTCTGCAATACTCAATGATAATGAAAAAACTTGTAATTTCAATTCAGCCATTGCTGCGTTTTTCTCGCTGTCAATTGCTGCTTTAGCTTGCTCAATCATTTTTAATCCTTGTGCTTGTGCTTCCGATTTTGCATCAGCTACCATTTTCTCTTTCATTTCACGAGCTTCTTTCAACATAGCATCACGCTCTGCTCTAGCTTCGTTTAAGATTCTTTGGTTATCAGCTTGAAGATCTTGCATTTCTTTTCTAGCATTTTCTGCAGATTCTAATGCATTCTTGATTCCTTCTTCTCTTTCATTAACTGCATCAAGAATAGGTTTCCAAGCGAATTTTTTCAATAATAATATTAATCCAACAAATATTAAAATTTGCCAAAAAAACAAACCAAACTCAAACTGATTTATTAACTTTTCCATTATATATAATTCTAAGTTTTATATTCTAAAATTTAATCCTTTTTGCATTGCTGCAATGTAATGTTTTAATTTTAAAAACAATAGTTACAACCAACCGTTGCAACTATTGTTTTTTTAGTTATTATTTTGCGAATAAAGCCGCAAAACCAATACCTTCAATAAGTGCAGCAGCGATAAGCATAGCTGTTTGGATTTTACCTGAAGCTTCTGGTTGACGAGCAATAGCGTCCATTGCTGAACCACCAATTTTACCAATACCTAAAGCTGCTCCGATAACAATCATTCCTGCTCCTACGATTTCTGGAATTTCCATAATATATATATTAAAAATTAAACATTCAATTTGATGTTGAATCGTTAATTTGTTTTTCCGTTTAACCGATTAAACAAATAACAATTAAACGATTTTAGTGGTGACCTTCTTCATGATGATGCTCTTCTACAGCAGAACCAAAGTAAAGTGCAGACAACATCGTGAAAATATACGCTTGTAAAAACGCTACTAGTATTTCAACAATAGAAAGTACAAATGCTAATCCAAATGACAAACTACTACCAATCCAGCTTTTAAAGATAAACATTAAAGCAATAATACTCATCAATACAATGTGTCCTGCAAAAATATTGGCATACAAACGAATCATTAATGAAAATGGTTTAATTAAAACTCCTAATAACTCAATTGGTGCTAAAATAATACGCATTGGTTTTGGCACACCTGGCATCCAGAAAATGTGTCCCCAATAATTTTTGTTAGCAGTTAAGTTTGTAATCAAGAAAGTTAAAAATGCTAATGAGAAAGTAATGGTTAAGTTCCCTGTAGCATTAATTCCAAGTGGAGTTAATCCGAAGATGTTTAAGAACAATACAAAAAAGAATATTGTCAATAAATAACTCATGTATCTTTTATAGTGTTTTTGTCCAATGTTTGGTATTGCAATTTCATCACGTATATAAACTACTAATGGTTCAAAAATACGTCCAGCACCAGAAGCAATTCCGCCATTTTTAGCGTAAGATTTTGCTAGTGAACTAAACAACCATAACATTAATATAGCTGCAGCAAAAATTGAAACTACTGTTTTAGTGATTGAAAAATCAATAGGACGAACATTTGCAGGAAAACCTGTTTCTTCATTCTCAGTAATTGTTCCTGAAGCATCTGTTCTATAAATTTTACCATCGTGGTGGTTGATAGCATAAAAATTACCATTAGATTCTGCTACTTCTTTTCCGTGGTGGAATTTTGCAGAAGAGAAAACGTGAAGTCCATTATCCCATAAAATAACAGGCAATGGAAAACCCCAACTTTCTCCAGTTTCATCATCTTGAGTTAATGAGAAATCATGAGAATCTAAAACGTGATGACTTACAAAAGCTTTGATTTTAGACTTTACATCTGTTGGTTCAGCATGAGCTCCTTCATGGTGTCCTTCGGCTACTACTTCGTGAGTTGCTTCTACCTGTACTTGTACAGAATCAACTTCTTGATTTGCAAAACTCATCAATGGAAGACACGCTAAAAATGTCGCTATTATCAATCTAAGTGGTCTCTTTAAAATCACCATAATTTATAAAATATGTTATATTTACGTTTCTAAAATTTGGCGCAAAGGTACATTTTTTATTAATATCCAAAAGGATATAAAAATATATTTTTTTTAATACCTTATTAAAGTGCCTATTTTATTGCTTTTTGCTTAATATTGTTATAGTTACAACTGTCTCAATTGTCAAAAAAAGAATAAAGAGAACAAAAAAATTATTCTTCTCTATTGTGATGTCAAATTGTGTATTATTCAAAATTGGTCTCAAAAGCAGGTAATAAAAAACCATTTTGATACTGGTTAATAATAAGAAAGACATTCCTACTTGATCAAAATTACGCTCTCTTATTTTTAGCAAAATCAAAATAATAATAAACGAAAGCACAAAAAAGATTCCATACAATTTTTCTAAACTGTAATAAAAAAACTCCTGATTGATTTTAAATACATAAAAAATTAATTTATGTATTACATAAGCCACAATTACCGAAATTAATAGAGAAAGAAATGACTTGTAATTTTTTAAAAACATAATTGCCGTTTTGCCTAAAAAGACCGTTTATTTAATTTAATCTTTTTCTTTATTAATTTCATTTACCTGTCTTATTACATTGTACAATGCTAAGAAAACCCCGACCATAACCAAAACTTTATTGTAATAAAATTTAGGATTGGGATGATTCTCATCAAGCCAAGTACCTAAATAAGAAAACAAGAAAATAATCACTCCCATTTGAATGGGAATGTTTATTAAAGCCAACCATTTACTAGACCTTTTGTTGTTCGGTTTTTTTTCCATTGCTTGTTGGTTTTATATTTTCTTGCATGGTACAAGCAGCGCTAAAATCAGCACCTGGTTCTACCGCTAATTTCCCCACTGTAACCTCGCCCTGAATACTCGCTTTGGATTTTACATTTAATAATTCAGCTACTTGAATTGTTCCGTTAAACTTTCCTTCTATATCAGCATTATTACAACTAATATCGCCTGTAACACTTCCTGTTGGGCCTATAACCAGTTTTCCCGTAGATTGAAAATTTCCAATTAATTCTCCATCCAATCTAAAATCAGCTTTAGAAATAATATCTCCTTTTATAATTGTGCCTTCAACAATTCTATTGGTTTTGCCCAAAAGGTCAGTATAGGGTTTTTCTTTTTTATTAAACATTGTTATTCTTTTTTTGCTTCTAAATAGGATTTTAGATTTTTCTTGATTTGAACTATTTTATAATTTTCATTCGAAATAATTATAGCGGGAGTTTCAATTTTATACGTTGGATTTTCTTTTAATACAGCTGCTACACTGGCAGCATATTCAGCTGTTGTAATCCCTTGAATAATTACAAAACCTTCATTATTTGCATACGAATTGAAAACCAAATTTAATCTTTGTGCATTCTCAGCGTTGATAAACTTAGTGATTTTTTCTTCAATTGCTTTTCTATCTTTAGTAGCATCTAAAGCTAATGGATACAGAATTTTCCAATGGCTTGAAGTTTTGAAATCGAAATCCATTTTTTCCAATAACGGAATTTGTTCTGCCAAAATACTATGAGCGTTCTTTCCTTCCTCGGTATTAGGATAGGTATCGGCTACTATTTCCAATGCCGCTTTATAATCCGACAAACCTTTTAACTTTCCAATAGTATTGGCTTTTAAAAGTTCCAATTTAGGCACGACTTCTTCCCCTGAAAATTGGTTAATTAATCCGTCTATTTTTTCTAAAACAGCAGCAAATTCTTCATTTTCATATTGCTGATATAATTTTTTATAAACCACATCAGGACTTCCTTCTTCCACCACTACATTTCCATTGTTTAGAATTTGTGCATAACGGGAATTTGGATATTCTGTTGTAATTTTATTTTTGATTGTTACGGCTCTATCCTTATCCGTAATTTGATAAATTTTATACAAATTATACAATGATGGAAGCACTAATTTTTCTTGAGGTTTATTGCCTAATAATTGTTCCAACTTAGTTGCAGCTAAATTGTTTTCTTTGAACTTTTCCTTGTAAATAATTCCCAATTGGTAATAGGCCTCATTGCGTTCTTTGGCAATACTATCAATAGCTGTTATTGAAGTTGGCAATTGGTTCAAGTAAAAATCCGCGCTGTATTTAGGATTCGCTTCCTTTTCTTTAGCAATCGAATCGGTCGTTACTTCTTGCTGTGCCACCATCGTAGTATCTGCAAAAGTTTCATTTCCATTTGCATTAGCCGAAGAAGCAACTCTCCAATAACCACCTAGAGAACGTTTTCCCCAGTTTTTCTTAAAGGCTACTTTTCCAAAAGATACTGTAGTTGGATTGTAAAAATAAAAGACATTATCCGATTGAAGACTTGTCATGGATGGCGGAGCAAATGTAGTTTTAGCAACCGCTTTCCCATTGGCACCAACAGCAGCATCGGCAGTAGTGGCTTGACTATTTCTTTCGATATTTTTTTGCTTCTCGGCTTCCTTTTCTTCTATAATTCTTTTGGCTTCATCTTCCTTTTTCAATTTTTCGATATAGCCATTAAAATAAGCTACTTTTTCTGTTTCGGGTAATGAAACTACCTGAAGAATACTATCATTTCTAGAAGCTATCGCTTCGTACAAAATAACTTCATCCAGATTTTTACGCACTTTTTCAATGTGAATAAACTCTCTGGTTTTTGGATTGAGTTTGACCAAAGTACTGTCGTAATATTTGGCAGCCATTGGATAACTTGCTTTTTTGAAATACATGTTTCCAATATTTCTATAATCCGAAGCTATCAAATAATTATTGGTTGTAGCCTTATCTAAAGATGCGTTGTAATGTTTCAAAGCCTTATCATCCTTGCCTTGCTTGTCATAAAAAACACCTACTTGGTAATTTAAAATATCCAAAAACGGACGGTTTTCTCTGTTTTCTAAAAGTTTATGATACTTTTCGTCAAAAGCAAATTTATCGCCATTTTGATAATCAAATAATTCCGCTAATCTTGCCTGAGATTGCATCATGTATTTCCTATCAGATTTTCGATTCATCTTAACCACCGCTTGATAATAATCACGCGCCTGATCAATCTCGCCTTTTTCTTGGTACAATTGACCTAAAATAAAACGGTATCGGGCTTTTTCATTATTGTGTGTGCTGAAGTTTACTGCCTTTTTCAATTTGACAATGGCACTGTCTTTTTCTTCTAAATTTAAAAAAGAAGCGGCAAGAAGTGCATTGGCATCAGCCAAAACCTGTTTTTTAGCTTTGGTTTCTTCAAGCATTTTAGTAATGTTTTTTATTACTAAAGCATCATTGCCCAAACGCATATTGGTTTTTTCACGCCAAATTTTAGCTTCGTCAATTCGGCTGCTGTTGGGGTATTTGTATAAAATATAATTGAAAGCGTCTAAGGCCGGAATGAATCGTTTGTCATAATAACGAGCTTTTCCTAGTAGTAAATAAGCTTCGTCTATTTGCGAATTGCGTTCTCTTCCGCCAATGTTCATCGAGTGCTTTTGAATGGCTTTAGTCGCTTTAGTCTCTGCCAATGCAAAATCGGCGTTTTTAATCGTATCCGCAACCACAGCATCTTCATCAATATTCATCGGTTCGATAGGTAAAATATCCCAAAAATCATCTTGATTACGGGCATCTATTCCTTTAATTCCTTTGTCTAATCCTATTTGTCCGTTGTATAAAATATTGTATTTTGTACTTAAAGCATGTGAATTTCGAGCCAAAAAAGTATCTTTTCTAGTAGAACAGGCTACCAAAATACACAAACACCCTAATGGAATTGAATATTTAAATTTGTTGGTTTTCAATGATTCGCTGGTTTTATCATTAAACTTTTAAAAAGTTTTTTTAGTATAATGACTGGTAAAAATACGTTTCTTTTTGAAATATGGAAATTTAAAGCTATAAAAACATTTGCTTCCATTAGGAGTCTTTTTTAAATAATTCTAAAGTCTATATTTACAAGTCCTTAAAATTGATTTAAAAAATTAAAAATCAGCAGTTTAAACAAAAAAATAGAAAAGTTTAAATTAGTAAAATAGCTACTTTATTAATGCTAAAATTTTAAATAAATAGTTTTAAGCAACCAAAATTGATTATTCCTCAAAATATTCCTTAAGTAGAGTATCCTAAATTATGTAGTGTTTCCTATTTTTGTAAAAAATTATATCACATGCCAAATTTTCTTAAACTCCTTATAAAAGAGGTTAGAAGAGAAACCGCCGCTGCCGTTTCAATACTTTTTAATGTTCCTGAAGAATTAAAAGACAATTATAAATTCATTGCAGGACAATATGTAAACTTAAGACTTACACTAGACGGAAAAGAAATTCGTCGTGCTTATTCTATATGTTCTTCACCAGAAAGTGGCGAATTGCGCATTGCTGTTAAAGCCGTTAAAGACGGTTTGTTTTCTCAGTTTGCCAATACCAAACTAAAAGCAGGCGACGTTCTTGAAGTAGGAAAACCAGAAGGAAAATTTACTTTTGAAGCAGATGCTAACAAACAAAAAAACTATGTTGCCTTTGTTTCTGGAAGCGGAATTACACCTGTTTTATCAATCTTAAAATCAGTTTTAAAAAGCGAACCACAAAGTTCTTTTGTTTTGGTTTACGGAAATAAATCTCCCGAAGAAACTATATTTCACCAAGAATTACATGACTTGCATTTGCAATATGTAAATCGTTTGTTTGTACATTATGTGTACAGTCAGGCTAAAGCCGATGAAGCTTTGTTTGGTCGAATTGACAAATCAGTAGTGAATTATGTCTTGAACAACAAACACAAAGAAATGGAATTTGAAAAATTCTATTTGTGCGGACCTGAAGCCATGATTGAAACTGTTTCTGGAATTTTGAAAGAGAAAAATGTAAAGGATTCGGCTATTCAATTTGAACTTTTTACTTCTTCGGTTCATGAAAATGAAATCAAAGATTTAGCAGGACATTCTAAAATTACCATTATGGTAGATGATGAAGAAACTTCATTCGAAATGTCTCAAAAACAAACCATTCTAGAAGCAGCCTTAAAACAAGGAATTGATGCTCCTTATTCTTGTCAAGGCGGAATTTGCAGCAGCTGTCTTTGTCGCGTAACGCAGGGAAGTGCCGAAATGAAGAAAAACTCCATCCTAACCGATAAAGAAATTGCCGACGGTTTAATTCTAAGCTGTCAAGCACATCCAACTTCTGATACGATATATGTAGATTTTGATGATGTTTAAAAATTAAATTACAATAACTAAAAACTTCTCTGAAAAGGGAAGTTTTTTTGTTTTAAGGATGTTTGGGGTTTTTCTTATATTAGCAGATAATTTGAGCTAATTTTGTCTTATATCAAAAGGTTTAAAATAAAATTTTTTACAATAAATAATTTTGAATAAAAAACTTCATTATGAAAAACATAATAATAATACTACTTTTAATTACGTTTTCACTGAGCTGCTATTCACAAAGTAAAATATTTAATACTAAAATTGAAAAAGCTGCAAAAGTGGAAATAAAAGGCGGAAAAGCTGAAATTAAAAATGTAGAAAATTTGACTATTGGAATAATCAATATTCAAGACGTAAAACCAAAATATTACTTTTCAGAATTATTTAGACAAAAAGATTCTAAAGGAATATATACGACTCAAATTATTTTAAAGCATTCGGGTAATCCTGATAACATATATGTAAATTTTGGACTTGAATTTGATAAGCCTGTTAATTCTGTTGAAACTCATTTCAACGTTGGAAGTAATATAAGCGAAACATTTGGGGATAATAACACATGGTATACATTTAAAGGTTTTGTTCAATCTACTGAAAATGTAATAAATATTATTATTAAAAGTAATTCTCCTGTTTTTACTAAAATAAGCGGAGTAAGTGCAAATCAAAATTAATTCTCACCAATATTAACCGTTTCGGCATTTTGAATTGAAGTATTATAATTTTTCACAGGAATATTATTTACTGAATCTCTTTTTATTTGGAATTTATTTAAGAGATTAATTTCAAACTGTTTGAATAGTATACTGTCACTTTTCTTTTGATTAAGCAAAGAATCCATTTTTTGTGTATTAGACAATGATGTTGAGTTATCTTTTTTTATTTTGTTAATTCCTAATAGAAATAATAATACAGCAATAATTAATATAAAAACGATTAAACTATATCGGATGATTTTCTTTTAGATTTAACCTCTTTTATTATAGGAATAATAGTTAATAAAAGAGTGAGCCCAAATAACGAATATTCTTCAAATTTACCTAACATATAATACTTATTTAAGTACGAATTTACATAATTAAATCAACTATAAATAAAATAAATTTAAATATAGGTTTAAAATGGTTTTTCATCTGATGCGAGCATCTTCACTCTTGAACACAAAAACTAATAATTTCAAATTTTTATATAATGAAATCCATTCGAGAAATATTCAAAAACAATCCTTCTCTTCTTGACGAACCAGAAGTATTACAACTTTTGGACTATTGCGAGCAATTGCAAGATGAAATTGTGGAGTTCAAATTTCAGAAAACAAACAATAAAGAACTCGCCATGCTTGATATGCTTAAAGAAGTCCTTAAAGGCTGCAATGCTATCGAAAAACAGCAGATGGAGCACGAACGCTTTGGATTTGAAGCTCCAGCCTATCAAGAAACCATTTCAAATCTAAAAAGTTATATTTATGGTAGATGTAAGGACGAGAAAATCTATTTGTGAGTTATTGCAAGAAATGTATCATCACACGCCGACAGTAACAAATGAGATGGCGCCCGTTCCTCGCAATGACTATAAAAACGCATTCCACAAGAACATGTTTTTTTGTCTTTCATTTTCTTCTTTATCATCACCATAGCTATACCAATCCTTTAATTTTTCTTCAAAAATGGTTTTTAACTCCTTTAAGTCATAGTTTTTTTTGGCTGTAATGGGTTTTATAATAGCGGTATCACTAACCGAAACATCTACTTTAGTCGCTACATAAGAAGTATATAATCGCGGAATAGTAAGTCCTAAGATCATACCTGGTAAACCACTTATGGAAACGGGACCACCAGAAATAGTAATATCGTCGGTGTAAAAAGCAAATATGTACACTTCGCCCATTATTGTACCAATCGCTTTTCGGCAATTATAACCGGCAATTTCTCTGTTCTCATTGGTGATTTTCCATTCAATTTTAGGAATACTATCGGCAACAACAAAATTAGTTCCCCCTATTTGTTTTTGCATGTTCATTATTCCGGTATTAAAATCAAAATACCAGCTGTTTTCTTCATCTGAATCTTTTAGGTATTTTGGAATTCTGGTTTTTGGACTCCATCTGTCAAATTTGAATATGCTTTTATTATCGGCAAAAGTATAGTTGAAATAGGAAATTTTAAGGTCAGAAAGATTCTCTTTCATCTTCTCATCCCAACTATCGTTGCTCATCGTTTTCTTTAGATTGGTATTTACTTCATATTCAATTACAGCTTTATCTACAAATTGCTGTGCATTTGCTGTCATTGTTAAAAAGAGTGCAGTTATAAAAAATAGTATTGTTTTCATCGTTTGTAAATTATGAGTTATCGGTTATGAGCTGTAGGGTTTTGATTCATTACAACCCAATGAACAAAAATCTATTTTTTTGCTGTTTCACCTCTGTTTTTAAAATTCCAAGTAAAACCTATCATAGCATATCTTTTTAGTCTATCATTTTGTTCCTGACTTATTGTGTTTCCAAAAACATTTCTTTGTATGCCTATGTTTTGATTCAAAATATCGCGTACCATAAAATAGGCCGTAAATTCATCGTTCTTAAAAGTGCGTTGCAATCTAGCATTCCACAATTGATTGGTTAAATTGTCTTGAAAATCAACCGTTTTTTGTCTTGTGTTTAAATTATAATCTGTAGATAATTTCCATTTCTCCGCAAAATAAACTCCTACGTCTAAATCCAAACTATTAGTATTAAACGATTTAATTTCACTGTTTTGAGTGGTACTATTTCGATTATAGGAGAATCTATTACTTAAGTTAATATCGTATTGCTTTTGTTTGGACTTATTTAAATAAACCGACATCCCTGTGTTTAAATTCTCAGCACTACCCATTTTATCATTAATACTAAGTGCTGATTTATTATAGCCAAATGAAGGACTAAAATTAGCTCTTACATCTATTTTTTTGATTTTTATTCCATACCCAATATAAAAATTTCCTGAGAAATTTCCATTGGTGTTAATTGGTTTAGAAATGGTCTTAGCCGATTCTGGATCTATTACACTACTATAGATAATGGCATTAGTCGTTGTGTTAAAATAAAGTCCTTGATAAAATTGAGTTTCAGTCAACATATCATAACTACTCTGGAATATATCTATATTATTTGTAAAAGATTGTTTTAAATCTGGATTCCCTAAAGTTTGATTAAAAAAGTCTTGATTGTTTCTCAGTGGTTGCAATTGATCTAGAGTAGGCTGCCTTGTTGATCCTCTATAATTAACCCGTAAGTTGCTATTGCTTTTATACTTGTAAGAGAAACTTGCCGAAGGGAAAAAGTTAGTATAGTTTCGTTTGTATTCTTTATCCATCGTTTTATCTAACAAATCAAAAGAAGTATAACCAAAACCACTTCCAATACTATAATTAATTTTTTTAGCATTGTAACTCAATTTTAAATTGGGTCTGTGCGTAATTATAGTTTGATCAAACTCATTTGACAGTGAAGACACCAATTGATCATATTGTCCTGTATTTGCTGAATAATCATAGGTATAATAGTTGTTTTCACCTTTGTCATAGGCAATTTGGTAAGCAAACTGAAGAGACAATTGCTTGGCTAAAGGTTCAGAATAACTAAAACTTGCTGATAAATTCTGAGTTGTTTTTTCTCCAATTTTATTTTGATCTACATCATCTTTTGTAGCAAAAACACCATCTATATAACTTTCGTTAGACGATTTTAAAAAATTATTCGAGTTGGTATTCAACATACTCCAACTACTATTTACTGTAAAGGTGCGACGCGGTTTAGCAAATTTATGTTTGAATAAAACACTCGTAAACAATGAGGACTTATCCGAATTTGTGGTAAATAATCGCTGTTGTTTATTTTTTAAAATCCCACCATTTCCTGTTGTAGTTCCGTTTGTAAATTCATCACTTTCGGTATCATAAAAATTAGTTTTAGCTGTGATTTTCAATGAATTCACCGAATCTAATTGTACATCATAAGTAGCATTCAGTTTAAAATTGCTTCTGTTCACATTAGTTACTGTGGATTTATCTTCACTCAATTGGGTATCTCCAACTTGAGTTTGAGAAAAGCTACTATTATTATTAGTGTAAATTTGTTTATTGAATTTTGGCGATACATTTAAGTTTTGTTTGTCATTCCATTTGTTGGTGTATTGCAAGCCTGCATTGGTGTTTTTTATAAATCCATTTTGAGTATTTACTCGAGGTTCTCCGTCATTATTGTCCCCTGCCCATTCATAACTTACATTTCCATCATCATCCATGTTCATACTGTAACTGTTATCACGAGCTCCAAATTTTTCGCCATCTTCCCACCCCAGTCCATCTTGACCAGTATTTCCGTTTAATAAAAAGGCAGAAAGTTTTCTTTTGCCTTTAAAACTACTAAACATAAGATTAGTGTTGTATCTCGAATCGGCATCTGTAAATGGCTGGTTGGCTCCGTCTATTTTACCAAAGTATCCTTTCTTTTTATCTTCTTTTAATTTTAGATTAATTGTTTTTTTAGTATTACCATCATCTATTCCTGTAAATTCGGCTAGTTCACTTTTCTTATCAAAAACTTGAACTTCTTTTACAGCATCGGCCCTTAAGTTTTTTACCGCCATACCTGGATCATCACCAAAAAATTCTTCACCATCTACCAATACTTTTTGCACAGTTTCCCCCATGGCTTTTATGGTACCATTTTTATCTACTTGTATTCCTGGAAGTTTTTTTAATAATTCTTCTACGTTAGCATTTTCACTAACAACAAAATCACTTGCTCTATAACTGGTAGTATCCCCTTTAATTCTAATAGAACCGGTTTTTATAACTACTTCACGTAACAGCTCTATTTTGCTTTTCAAAACAATACTTCCTAACTTATTTTCGCTTTCCTTAAGGATTATAGGATCTACATAATCGGCATATTGATAATGTGAAGTCATCAGGATATAGTTTCCTGCTTTTACATTTTTGAAGTTGAAATTTCCTTTTTTATCCGATCGGGTAAATCGGTATAAAATAGAATCTACCGGAGTTAATAAAGCAACAACCGAATTATAAACGGGTGATTTTTCGTTACCATCAGTTAAAATACCTGAAAGATTAGTTTGTTGAGCAAACGCTGAAAATGAAAATAGGAACAAAATTGTAATTAATCCTGTAATTCTTTGCATAAATAGTTTTTGTTTTATTGTATTAAAATTTCAAGATTTACAAAGCAGCTTAGGCAAATGCTCTATTTTTCTTAATTTAACTTTTGCTTGTAAGACCAAACTCACAGCAAGCCAAAGTAGTATTTTTAATACTAATAATTCAAAAGCTATTTGTTAAAAAATTTATAAAATTATTCTTTCAATAAAAAAATCAAGAAACATCAAGCTTTACAAAGCACGAAACTTAATTTACTTACTTACAATTGTTTATTGCTTGGATAATAGAATCAACTGTAATCGTTCGCATGGCGTCTTCATAACCAGCTACTTTTTTATTGCCATAAACAGATGTAGGTAATAATGGAAACTTTTCTCTATCAGAAACCAAGGCATTTTCGATAGCTTGGTTAAATGGTAAGAAACCAGCAAAAGGATGCGTCGCCCCCCAAAGTGTAATGACTTTTACGCCAAACATGGCTGCAATATGTGCATTTCCAGAATCCATAGAAAGCATCACATCAAGATTACTAATAAGTTGTAATTCTTGCTGAAATTTGATTTTGCCCGCCATATTAATGACGTTTTCGTATTGGGACGAAATGGAATCTAAAATATCAATTTCTTTTTTTCCACCGCCAAAAAGTAGGATTTTATTTTCTGGATTTTCAGCCAATTTTGCAATGACTTCTTGCATTAAATCCAAAGGATAGACTTTAGATTCATATTGTGCAAAAGGAGCAATTCCGATTAGTTTTTGATGATTTTTGCCAATTATCGAAACAATTTCAGAACTCAAAACCGCTTTTTCTGGAAAACTAGGATTGGATAAATTAACAGCAAAACCCAGTTGTTCAAAGACTTTTACATGTCTTTCAAACATCGTTGGCAATTGTTTAAAAACTTTATTTTCGGCAGCAGTTAATGCTTTTTTACCTTTGCGTCCTTTGTCCACAGCAGCTACTTTTTTTCCGCTCAAGGCAAAAAGTGTCCGAACTACTTTAGAACGTAAAACATTATGTAAATCGGCAAAAGCATCGATTTTAAGTTTTCGTAAATCGCTAAACAATCGAAACAAGCCTAGAAAACCTTTATGACGTTCTTTTTCATCAAAAGCAAAAAAAGTAACATTGGGTATGGTTTCAAAAAAAGGCTTGAAAAACGGACGAGAAACAACCGTTATTTTAATTTTGGGATACTGTTCTACAAAAGCGCGTAAAACAGGTACCGTCATGGCGACATCTCCCATTGCGGAAAGTCTCATGACGGCGATATGCTTTATTTTTTGAGTCAACGGACTGTTCAATTATTTCTTCCCTTGGTACAAAACAGGATTCAATTCATCATCGTTGTACATTTTCATTTGTTTGTACACTTTCATGAATTTATCTCCATTTTCAATATCAGTCAACAAATCATCAATTGCAGTTGATAAATCTGTTCTTTGCTCTAAAAGAATGTTTAATTTTTCCTGACATTTATCTCTGTGCTCTTGAGAAGCTTCTGCACGAGTAGCTTCTTCAGTCATGTGATAAATTTTCAAAGCTAAAATAGATAATCTATCAAAAGCCCAAGCTGGACTTTCGGAGTTGATTTTAGCATTATCTTTCACCTTTACAGCGCTGTATTTTTGCAAAAAATAACTGTCAATATATTCTACCATATCCGTACGTTCTTGATTAGAAGCATCAATTCTTCTCTTCAAAGTCAAAGCAGCTACTGGGTCAATATTAGGATCACGAATAATATCTTCAAAATGCCATTGTACGGTATCAATCCAATTTTTTAAATACAATAAATGCTCAAACTGCTCCTTAGGGAAAGGATTGTTTATCGGTTGATCCACATTATCAAATTGGTGATAATCTTTTATACTTTGTTCAAAAACGGAATATGCTAATTTTGAAAACATCTTTATCTTTTTATTTAGACAAAGATACTTTTTATACTTTTATAAAAAAATTACATTTCAACTTTCTGTTTCGCATTCCTAACCAATAATTCATCTCTTATGAAAATTCACTATTTATCAGAAAAAAACAGCATTCTCAATCATTTTTTAGGCGAAATAAGAGATGTGAACGTTCATAATGATTCCATGCGATTTAGACGAAATATAGAACGTATTGGCGAAATTATGGCTTATGAACTAAGCAAAGAATTAGACTATAAAGCCATCGAAATTCGAACACCACTTGGCATCAAAAAAACAACTAAAATTGCCAATTCTATAGTGCTTTGCTCTATTTTAAGAGCAGGTTTAAGTATGCATTTGGGCTTTTTAAATTATTTTGACCAAGCAGAAAACGGCTTCATTTCGGCCTTTAGACATCATCCAAATAATGATGACTATTTTGAAATAAAAGTCGAATATCAAGCCCTAGCCGATATTAACGATAAATGTTTATTGTTAATAGATCCGATGCTGGCTACTGGGCAATCTATTGTGGCGGTTTACAAAAGATTAATGGAAAGAGGAACTCCAAAAAACATTCATATTGCAGTAACCATTGCCGCTCCAGAAGGCATTGCTTATTTAAAGCAACATTTGCCTGATAACTGTCATTTATGGATTGGTGCTTTAGACGAAAAACTAGACGAGCACAGCTACATTGTTCCAGGTCTTGGCGATGCTGGTGACTTGGCTTACGGAATCAAATTATAATTGGGAGAAAAAAGCAAACAAACTACACAAAATTAAAACTCCTAAAGCCAATTCTTGGTTCAGTTTTAACTGCGGCATTTCGATATGGCTGGTAGTCATCATTGCCAAAGGAGCAATAGTAAATACCAATAAATCATTGCTTTTATGAGCCGAAATTACAAAGATTACAACCCCAATTAAAAAGGCAACTATAATTTTCTTGAATGAAGCATGCAGTTGCATCGGTCGAGAGGATAAAGTCATCACCATCGAAATAACAAAAAATATAGCTACTGTAGCATAGATGGAAAGCGCTGCATTTTGATAATTATTGGTAAAATAATCAATACTGAAATTAGTCTCCATTCCGTTGGTAATATAACTAATCGCATCCGAATTAAATACTAAGGAATACACGATAAAAATAATCGCTATTGCAAAAAAAGCAATGAATGGCAAAAGCCAATTTCTATAATCGCCAGAAACGTGCGAAATAATAGAAATAAACACCAATACCAAATACAAAATACACCAAAAATGAAACAAAGCAGCTACAAAAATCCATAAAGAAGCATCAAATATTTTCTCTTTGGATGCTTTTTGAGATTGTAACGAAATCAATCTTCGTAATGCTAAAAGGATAAAAAAGTTAGCAAACACCAAATTGATATCATCAAAAAGTGAAGGAAAAAAAAGCAGGAATAATAAAAAGAATAAAACGCTATAAGCACTGTCTTTACTGAGTTCATTTCGCTTAGAAACAAAATTAGTAATTAAGGCTGAAGCCAAAATCACCAACCCAATTCCTATTTTCTTAAAAACCAAAACAGCCGAATGAGACCAAGTTAAATCTTGAATTTGATATATAAAATCGAAAAACAGTATCAAAAACACTACTAAAGAAAAATTTAACGGTGTAGATTTTTTAAAAACACTTGTAATCATAAGGATATTTTATACTTTTGTGACTGTAAATATAATACTTGTTTAAAAAGGAAACGAGTTATACTAAGATTTTATTGGTTTAATAAATTTTAAATATTTACTTCTTATACAACAACGATTAATAAAATTTTAAATTATATATCATGAAATCATTTTTCGAAGGAATACAATCACTTTTTGTTGATTTTCTTTTTAAACCATTAGACGGATTACGCCATTTAGAACTAGTAACTTGGTTTGGTGCAAACTTTATCAACTGGATTTTTATGGCTATTTGTGCTTGTGCAATGGTATATTGGATCAAACAACTTAGAATTTTTGATGAAGCAGGAACTGAAAATCAAGATACTACAGCACATTCTTTCTTAGGAGGGAAAAAATAGAATTCCAAACGATTTCAAATAAAAAACGAATTGCATTTTTAAGTGCAATTCGTTTTTTTATGCCTAAAAGTTTCGATTATTAAACTAAATCGAAACCAATATCTTTTCTGAAATTCATTTTGTCAAATTTGATTTTCTCCACATTTTGGTACGATTGTGCCAAAGCTTCTTGGAAAGAATCACCATAAGATGTAATTGCCATAACACGTCCACCGTTAGACACCACATTTCCGTTGTCTAATTTAGTTCCTGCGTGGAAAACGATCGAGTTTTCAACATTTTCTAAACCAGAAATCACTTTTCCTTTTTCAAAATCTTCAGGATAACCGCCAGAAACAAGCATTACAGTCGTTGCGCTTCTTTCGTCTATTTCTAATTCAATTTCATTTAATTTTTCATTGGCTACAGCCAAAAACAATTCTACCAAATCGGTTTTCAATCTTGGAACTACCACTTCCGTTTCCGGATCGCCCATTCGAACATTGTATTCAATTACAATTGGTTCGTTTTTAACGTTGATTAATCCAATAAAAACAAATCCTTTGTACGGAATTCCATCTTTTTGGAAACCTTCAATCGTTGGTTTTACAATGCGGGTTTCTATTTTTTCCATCAAAACAGCATCCACATAAGGAACAGGAGAAACTGCTCCCATTCCGCCTGTATTCAATCCTGTATCACCTTCACCAATACGTTTGTAATCTTTGGCTGTTGGTAAAATTTTATAGTTTTTTCCGTCTGTCAAAACAAAACAGCTCAATTCAATTCCGTCCAAAAATTCTTCAATAACGACTTTAGAACTAGCCTCACCAAATTTCTGACCTACCAACATGTTTCTCAATTCTTCTTTGGCTTCTGCCAAATCTTGAATAATTAAAACGCCTTTTCCAGCTGCTAATCCGTCTGCTTTCAATACAAAAGGCGGTTGCAACGTTTCTAAAAAAGTACAACCTTGTTCTACTGTTTCAGCCGTAAAACTATCGTAAGCTGCTGTTGGAATTTTATGTTTTACCAAAAATTCTTTGGCAAACTCTTTACTTCCTTCTAATTGTGCTCCAATTTTTGAAGGTCCAATTACAGGAATGTTTTTCAAACTTTCGTCATTCAAGAAAAAATCATAAATACCTTTTACTAAAGGATCTTCGGGACCTACCACAACCATTTCGATGTTTTCGGCAATAACTAATGTTTTAATTGCTTCAAAATCGGTTACAGCAATCGCCACATTGGTAGCAATTTCAGCAGTTCCAGCATTTCCAGGCGCCATAAAAAGGGTATCACAAAGTGGACTTTGAACCATTTTCCATGCAAATGCATGCTCTCTTCCGCCTGAACCCAATAGTAATATATTCATGTCTTTATAATTTTTAGTTGCAAAAACCTCCTTTTCGGAGAATGGTGCAAAAATAATTGCTTTTGGACGTAAAAAATAATTATTTTTTAAAAACTTACGCAATCTGAGCCAGAAGTTCTAAGTAGAATATTATTTTTGAAGAAATAAACACTCCCATGTTTTCTATTTTCGACCTTTCGCTGCAATTAAATGCTTTCCCAATCCAGAAAGCAAAATCCGATTTGGACAAAATAATAGCGCTTTCTCCAGCCCAAAAAAAGCAATTTATTGAAAATCAGAAACAAACTATTGTTGACTTTCATTTAGAAAACAACGCCTTTTACCAAAAATTAGTTGGTACTGAAAAGCATATAAACTGGGAAGATTTACCTATTTTAAACAAAAGCAATCTTCAAAGTCCTTTAGAATCTAGACTTTCAAAAGGTTTTACAACGAAAAATAGTTATATCAACAAAACTTCGGGTTCCAGTGGTGAGCCTTTTGTTTTTGCCAAAGACAAATATACTCACGCACTTACTTGGGCTTCTAATATGTATCGTTTTGGTTTACATGGAATTGATTTTAACCGTTCACTTCAGGCTCGATTTTATGGAATTCCGTTGGATTTTATAGGTAACAAAAAAGAACGCATCAAGGATTTTCTAGCGCATCGATTCCGTTTTCCTATTTTTGATTTATCGGATGCCGTTTTAGAAAAAATGCTGAAAAAATTCGAAACAACAAAATTCGAATACCTAAACGGTTATACTAGTTCGATTGTTTTGTTTGCAAAATTTTTGCGAAAGCGAAACCTCATCTTGGCAGCCATTTGTCCAACTTTGAAAATATGCATGGTAACATCCGAAATGCTTTTTGAAGACGATAGAAAATTATTAGAAACGCAATTCGGAATTCCAATTATCAATGAATACGGCGCTTCTGAACTGGATTTAATTGCTTTTGAAAATCCCCAACACGAATGGCAAGTCAATGCCGAAACACTTTTTGTAGAAATTTTAGACACGAATAATCAAGTTTTGCCTTACGGCCAAGAAGGTCGCATTGTGATTACTTCGCTGTTCAATAAAGCACATCCATTTATTAGATACGACATTGGTGATATTGGGATTCTAGACGAAAAAAGCACGTTGGAAAAACCTATTTTAAAACAACTTATTGGTCGAACAAATGATGTTGCAATTCTCCCAAGCGGTAAAAAATCACCTGGATTGACCTTTTATTATGTAACCAAATCCATTATTGAAGACGATGGAAACGTTAAAGAATTCGTCATCAAACAGCGTAAAATAGACTTTTTTGAGATTGAATATGTAAGCGAAACCGAATTAGGTTTGGCACAAATTCAAAAAATAGAACAAGCTATTGCTTTGTATTTAGAACCCAACTTGCATTTTGTTTTTATTCGAAAAAACACTTTGAAAAGAACTCCAAGAGGGAAATTGAAGCAGTTTACTTCTATGCTTAAATTTTCTTGATATACTTAGGTTTTATAAACAGTTGGGCAAATAAAAACCCAATCATACACAATATAGAAACTACTAAGTTAAAGCCGTGAAACTGTCTATAAACTGCAAAATTGTATTGGATTAAAGCGGTTTTAGACGTCGAAAGTGAATTGTCTCTCACGCGATACAAAGCCAAACTTTCAGGAACTGCTTTTGCCGTTTTTATCTTTTTTAAAATAGTCAACCAATGCATCCAATCTTGGCGTTTTCGAATACTAGAAATACTGATTTTACCAAAATAATCTACATCATAAATTCCCGTCAAATTACCTACATAATTGCAAAAAAATAGTTGACGATAAGATAAATTTAGAGGCGCTTCGATTCTTCTATTTAAGGATTTTCCTTGCTCATCTATGCAATCGTAAAACGAAAAAGTAAATGGCAAATGATTCGTTTGCATGAAATTGATTTGCTTTTCCAATTTCTCTGGTTTCCACAAATCATCAGCATCAAGAAAAGCAATGTATTTCCCTTTTGCTTTTGCCAAAGCAGTATTTCTGGCTACACCTGTTCCGGAATTGTTTTCCAACGGATAAAATTGAATTCTTTTATCCGCTAGAAAAGTAGTTATTATTTTCTGGGTTTCATCTGTTGAACAATCGTCAACTAAGAGAATTTCCCAATTTTGATGCGTTTGATTTTGAACAGAAATAATAGTATCTGAAATGTATTTATCAGAATTAAACGTTGGAATGATTACAGATACTAGCGGACTTTCCATTTATTTAATATAATTGGTAAAATCCTTATGTTCTTCTTTGGAAAGTTCTTCTGGAGACAATGATTTGAAATAATCATAAGTGATTTTCATTCCTTCAGCACGACCTACTTTCGCTTCCCAACCCAAAATTTCTTTGGCTTTAGTAGTATCGGGTTGGCGTTGTAATGGGTCGTTTATTGGCAATGGATGATAAACCACTTTTTGCTTGGTTCCTGTTAATTTGATAATTTCTTCAGCAAAATCTTTAATGGTAATTTCGTCTGGATTTCCAATATTTACTGGATACACATAATCAGAATGCAACAAACGGAAAATACCTTCTACCTGATCATCTACATAGCAAAACGAACGTGTTTGCATACCATCGCCAAAAATAGTTAAATCTTCTCCACGAATGGCTTGCCCAATAAATGCTGGAATAACACGACCGTCATTGAGGCGCATTCTTGAACCATAAGTATTAAAAATACGCACAATTCTAGTTTCTACACCGTGAAACGTATGATAGGCCATCGTTATAGATTCTTGGAAACGTTTCGCTTCATCATAAACTCCTCTTGGTCCTATTGTGTTTACATTTCCGTAATATTCTTCGGTTTGTGGATGTACTAATGGATCACCATACACTTCGGAAGTAGAAGCAATCAAAATTCTAGCTTTTTTCACTCTTGCCAAACCTAATAAATTGTGCGTTCCAAGTGAACCCACTTTCAAGGTTTGAATTGGAATTTTTAAATAATCAATTGGACTTGCTGGTGAAGCAAAATGCATAATATAATCCAACTCACCTGGAACATGCACAAACTTGGTAATATCATGATGATAAAATTCGAAATTTTCCAATTTGAACAAATGCTCAATATTTTTTAAATCGCCTGTAATGAGATTGTCCATCCCAATAACAAAATAACCTTCTTTGATAAAACGATCGCACAAATGGGAACCTAAAAATCCCGCAGCTCCAGTAATCAGTATTCTTTTCATAATTATGTCATTGCGAGGAACGAAGCAATCTATTCCTCTCTTTAAATTTAATTGATATTAAAAATTTGTTCTAATATTTTAATCGTAATTAGGTAAGTTGGTTTGACACCAGTGGTTCCTAAACCACCCGAAGCCAAGGTACTTCCTGTTTCTAGCGGATTATCAGAAGCATAATAAGCGTAACGCACTTTGACATCTTTTGGAATACTGTTTCTAATTTTTGAAGCCGATTGTATCGCTTTTTGATAATGCGAACCTTCCATTTCTAAACCAATAACACCCCAAGTTGATTCGTGGAAAAACTTCAATAAATCTCGGTTTTGCAGCGAAGTTCCCAAAACGGTAACCATCGAACCTCCAAAAACGGAAATATCATTTCCTTCAAACATTTCGGGAGTTAATTCGTTTTCGAAAAAATAATTATCGGCTGTTCCTTCATTAATATGTGCATTTGGAATCATAATATCGCCTTTGTCTCCTTCTAGAATTCCTGCTTTTCCCATAATCGAAACCGATTGGATATTGAGAAAAGTATTCTTTTTATAAGGTTTTAACAGCTCATCAACCGTTTCATAAGCTTGTTCGCCAAAAGCATAATCCATTACAATCAAAACTGGTTTTTGTTCGCCAAAATTAGCTTTTGGAAAAGAGGTTTTAGCCCAATCAATCTTGGCAGTATCAAAAATTTGAACGTCAATATTAGTTCCTACACTTTCAGGTAAAAAAATCATTCCGTTTTGCAAAGCTACTTCTTCAACTGCATTTCGAACTTCATTGGCAGAAGATTTACTTAATTCTTCAAAAATATCAAAATCTGACTTGCCTTTAAAAGTAGTTTTTAAAGCATTTTTAGCAAAAATAGAATTCATTACCGAATGCATATTGGCACTAATAACATGAATAGGACGGTCTAAAAGCTCATTAGTCTTTAAAACCTCCTTGACGTTCGTTGCCCAAATTTCGCCATGAATATGATGTCCTAAACGTTCTCTAAGAATGGGGCTGAAAGTAATCGTTCTTTTGTTATTTGTTAAAACTTCTTCGATGGCGAGTTTTCCCAACCAAAAAATAATATGCAAGAAACGATCAGGAGCTTCCTTTGAACCAAAATCATCATATATATTCAAAACCTCCTCAAAGGTTCTTGCCAGAATATTTGCAGCATGCGAAATGGCAATTTCTTTTTCGACCAAACTTAGTTTTTCGTTTTTCAAAACGGCTTGTTCCAGTTTCAACCAATCGCGGGACACTTCGCCTCCATCATCTAATAATACCCTGTCTTTTATCTTATGCGATTCGATGAAAATAAAAGTCAGATGCGTCAAAATATCGTAAATATCCGAACGGCCGCGAGTGATTTCAACATTCATTTGTTCTTCGTCAATGCGATAACAATTGCGTTTCCTTTTTGGTGGCACTATCGCTTGAAAATGCGATTTAGAATAACCTTCATCCGATGTCAAATTAATAAAACGACATTCTTCAATTCCTAATGGCAATCGCTCAATAACGTACAAAAGTCCTTTTAGTTCTACTTTTTCATCGGCAATATTTCCATAAATTTCAGGACGCAACGTCATTAATGCTTCACGCAAAGTATCGCCAGAAACACCCATTGGTTTGTAAAAACCTCTGTTGAACAAATGACGCATGGTAATGTACATTTTTTCAATAGCCGCCGATGATTCTTGAGCACGAGTTCTGGATATGTTTTTAGTTTCTTTCATTGTTGTTTTTTATTAAAAAATCAGCAATTTTTCTATCGTTAGAAAGTCTCGGAATCTTATTTTGTCCTCCTAATTTTCCAATGGATTTCATGTATTCTTGGAACCCATTTTTTGGCACTTTGGTAATCACTACTTTTTGCAAAATATTGCCCACAATCAAATCATCGTAGTAGATATTTTGCTTACGCATAGCGTTGTCTATTGCTTCCGCAAAAGTAGTCATGGTTTCTGGTTCATTTTCAAATTCAATAAACCATTCGTGATACGGTAAACCGATAGTAGGATTAATTTGTGGCGCTACGGTAAATTCATTCACTCGAATATGTGTTCCTTCCATAGCTTCTTGCAAAGCACTTTCGACTTCTTTGCCAATAACATGTTCTCCAAAAGCCGAAATATAATGCTTGATTCTACCCGAAACAATCACTCTGTAGGGTTTTAGACTGGTAAACTGAATAGTATCACCAATATTATAGCCCCAAAGTCCAGCATTGGTAGAAATAATCATTACATAATTCACGTCTAACTCTACTTCACCAATCGTATAACGCCTAGGATTTTCGGAATAAAATTCATCTGATTTTATAAATTCATAGAAAATTCCAGCATTCAACAACAGTAACATCCCCTTCTCTTTCTGTGAATCCTGGTATGCAAAAAAACCTTCCGAAGCCGGAAAAAGTTCAATACTGTCTACTTTTCTACCAACTAAATTTTCAAACTTGGCTCTGTATGGTTCGTAATTCACACCTCCGTAAATAAACAAATTGAAATTCTTGAAAATCTCACCCACAGGCTTCCCTCCTTTTTGTAGCAAACGCTCAAAATACATTTGCACCCAAGACGGAATTCCCGAAATCACGCTCATATTTTCATTGAAAGTTTCTTCGACAATCGCATCAATTTTAGTTTCCCAATCTTCGATACAATTGGTTTCCCAAGAAGGCATGCGATTTTTTTGTAAATATTTCGGAACAAAATGCGCTACAATTCCTGAAAGTCGTCCAAATTGAATTCCGTATTTTTCTTCTAAAATGGGGCTTCCTTGCAAAAAAATCATTTTACCATCAACAAAATCGGCCTTGCCCGTTTCATGAATGTAATGTAAAATGGCATTTCGAGCCGCTTCAATATGATACGGCATCGATTCCTTAGTCAGCGGAATGTATTTAGCTCCCGAAGTTGTCCCCGAAGTTTTAGCAAAATACAAAGGCTTTCCTTTCCACAACACATTTTCCTCGCCTTTTACTACTTTTTCTACATACGGTTTTAAATCTTCATAATCACGAATGGGAACTTGTTTGGCAAAATCTTCGGTAGTTTTTATTTGGTCAAAATGATGGTCTTTTCCAAATTGCGTTTGCTTTGCATCTTTGATTAAACTTTCAAAAACGGCATGTTGAGTTGCCACAGGATTATTGGCCCAAAGCTGCGTTTTTTTATAAATATTTTTAGCAAATAGTTTTGCCGCTATTGATTTTATTGACATTTCGTTTTGCTGATTATAATTTGTTGAAAGAAATTTTAGAAACTATTTCTTCTTTTTCACAGGAGTTTGCTGTGCTTTTTTATCTTCTTTCTCCACCTCGGCTCTCAATTCTAATTCTTCTTTAGAAGGCGATAAATCTACTTTTGGAATGGTATCTACTGCAACTGCTAAAATGGAATCTTTATTGAATTTAGCGTAATCTAATTCTCCCGTTAATACTTTTTGTATCGAAGAAATATAGGCTTGGTTTTTCTTTAAAATGTTAGTCAAAGAATCTGATTTTAAAGCCAGTTCGGTGGCATCTTTCTTTAATTTGGTAGAAGAATAGCCTGGAATAAATTCACGCAAAGGTGTAAAAGCGATAATAAAAGTAGTAACCGCAATTAAGAAAATAGCACCCAATGTAGCTACCACAAAAACGTTCATTAAAGTTAGTTTTAAAGAAAAAGTTTCCTCAAAAGTATCCTCGTTCAATATAACCAATCGGTTTTTAGTGAATAATTTACTGTGAAGTTTCTTTCTTTTTAATCTTTTGGGTGACATACTTTTTCTTTATGTCACAAATATAATAATTAATGTCAATCAATGTGCTTTGTGGACATTAGCTTATCATTATAAAAAATTAAATAATTTTTAACGTTATATAAATTAAATAATTGCGACAAATTGAATCCATATTAAGTTATTCTAATTATCTTTGTAGCCAGTTTTTATTACAAATTTGCTTAGGCATAAATTATTCAATCATGGGAAGATTAGGTTTACCAGAAATCCTTGTTATAATAGCAGTTGTTTTATTACTTTTTGGAGGTAAAAAAATTCCAGAATTAATGAAAGGTCTTGGTAGTGGAATTAAAGAATTCAAAAACGCTGCAAAAGAAGAACAACCAGCTGATAAAAAAGAAGAAGAAGCAAAATAAAAAATTTATTTTTTATTAAAAATCCAGATTTGAATTGTTACTAATTCAAATCTGGATTTTTTTTATTTTTAAATTAATAACAATTTTTTTATAAGTTTTTACGTATTACATTTGCACTGTAAATTTTAACTTATAAAAAATGAAAAAATTATTAGTAGTACTTGCCTTAGCTTCATTTAGTTTTGCTAATGCGCAAGTAAAAGAAAAAGGAGTAATTGAAATTACACCTAAAATTGGTACATCAAGTTTTACGGAATACAACGAAAACAATAGTACTGATTATAATTCTGGAGTAGAAATAGGAGCTACTATTGACTATTATTTTAATGATAGATGGAGTTTACGTTCAGGATTGATTGCCGATAAAATGGGTGGAAAATATGATTTTGCAGGAGATTATTATGAAGATAAATTAAATTATTTAAGTATTCCTATCAATGCTAACTGGCACTTTGGTAGTACCCGCAAATGGAATTTGAACTTTGGATTAAGTCCTTCATTTTTAACGAGTGCTAAAGTCAATGAAAATGGATATACTACTACTATTCCTAAAAATACTATTGAATCTTTCCAACTAGGTTTCTCTTTCGGTATTGGATATAAAATAGGAATTACTGAAAAATTTGGAATCTTAATGGATGCTCAATGGTTTAATGGCTTAACCAATATTAATAAAGTTGATAATCGAACTATTAAAAACGGTGGATTTAGTTTCAACTTAGGTGGAGTTATTCAATTATAAAAAACTAAAATTTAAAAAAACCAGTTTCTTTATATTTAGAAACTGGTTTTTTTATGCTTTTTAAATAACCATCGTCAACTGAATTCGTTTCCTATCTTCATCCACTTCTGTGACTTTTACTTGAACTTGTTGGTGTAGTTTAACTACTTCGTTTACATCACTTACAAAGCCTGCTTTAAGCTGAGAAATATGTACCAATCCGCTTTCTTTCACTCCAATATCAACAAAACAACCAAAATTGGTAATGTTATTCACAATTCCAGGTAAAATCATTCCTGATTTTAAATCTTTAATCGTTTTTACCGTTGGATCAAATTCGAAAACTTTGGCTGATTTTCTGGGATCTAATCCTGGTTTCTCCAATTCTTTGATGATGTCTTTTAATGTTAATAAACCAATTTCTGGTGTGATGTAATTTTCGGCTTTAATCAAAGTGGTTTTCTCCTTATTAGCAATCAAGTCGTTTACTGAAAGTTTTAAATCTTTAGCCATTTTCTCAACAATTCCATACGCTTCGGGATGCACGGCTGAATTATCCAACGGATTTTTTCCTTCTTTTATTCGGATAAAAGCGACACCTTGTTGATACGCTTTCTCGCCTAAGCGAGGCACTTTTTTCAGTTGTTTTCGATCTTCAAACGGACCATTTTCAGAACGATAATTCACAATATTTTCGGCCAGCTTCTCTCCTATTCCACTCACATAACTCAACAAATGCTTGCTTGCCGTGTTAATATTAATCCCAACTGAATTCACGCAACGAATTACCGTATTGTCTAGTTCTTCTTTCAGTTTTGTTTGATCTACATCGTGTTGGTATTGGCCTACGCCAATGGCTTTTGGGTCAATTTTTACCAATTCGGCCAAAGGATCCGACAATCGTCTTCCGATGGACACCGAACCACGAACAGTTACATCATAATTTGGAAATTCTTCTTGAGCAATTTTCGAAGCTGAATAAACAGAAGCTCCAGCCTCGGAAACAATGAAAACCTGAACCGGTTTGTCGAAAGCAATTTTCTTAATAAAAAATTCCGTTTCTCTTGAAGCCGTTCCGTTTCCGATAGAAATGGCATCGATAGAATAAGCATTCACCATCGATTTTATCTTTTTCATCGCCATTGCAGTTTCATTTTGAGGCGCGTGCGGATAAATGGTTTCGTTGTACAACAAATCCCCTTTTTCGTCGAGACAAACTACTTTACAACCCGAACGAAATCCTGGATCGATTGCCAAAATTCGTTTTTCGCCCAAAGGTGGTGCGAGCAATAATTGCCCTAAATTATTGGCAAAAACCTGAATCGAATTGGCATCTGCCTTGGCTTTGGCTTCTTGCAAAGTTTCGTTGGAAATAGCGGGATTTAATAATCTTTTATAGGAATCTTCGATCGCTAATTGTACGTGTGGCGTAGTTGCATTTTGTCCTTTTAAAACCAATTCGTCAATAATATCATAAGCTTCGTCAATATCGACTTCGACTTTAAACTTGATAAAACCTTCGTTTTCGGCACGCAACATCGCTAATAATCGATGTGATGGTGCTTTGGTCAATGGTTCCGACCAATCAAAATATTGATTGAATTTTTGGGCTTCTTGTTCGTCTTTTTTGGTTTTAACTACTTTGGTTGTAATCGTTGCTTTTCGTTCGTATAAACGACGCAATTGTTTACGAACATAAATATTTTCATTAATCCATTCGGCGATAATGTCACGCGCACCTTGCAAAGCGGCATCTTCGTTTATTACATTATCGTTTAAATATTTTGTAGCCAAGAAATCGACATCATCATTCTTTTGTGCCATTATGATTTTGGCCAAAGGCTCTAAACCATTTTCACGAGCTACATCGGCTTTAGTTTTTTTCTTCTTTTTATACGGCAAATAAAAATCTTCTAATTCCTGTAAATCAAAACTCTGCTGAATTTTTTTATCTAATTCTGGCGTTAATTGTTTTTGCTCTTCAATTGATTTTAAAATCGCTTCTTTTCGTTTTACAATAACTTCATATTCCTTCTGAAGTTTAGCAATTTGTTCAATTTGAACTTCGTCTAGGTTTCCTGTAGTATCTTTTCGATAACGAGAAATAAACGGAATAGTGCAATCTTCTTGTAATAATTGAACTGTTTTTTGAATGTTTATGGCTGCTGTTGAAACAGACTTGGCGATGAATTGTATATTAGTCATTTTAATGTTTTTCTAACCGCAAAGAAGCGAAGTTTTCGCAAAGTTCACAAAGTATTTTTGATTTATTATAGCTGATTTATTTCAAAAATTTTATAGGGTTTGGATAATAGTTTTTTATTGTATTACTTTTTATTTTTATCGCTACATAAATTGAATAAAAAATGTTTAAAAATGTAAAGCTAAAATAAATAAGAAAAACGGATTCTATTCCCAATCTCAAATGCAATATTTTACCAAAAACGGCAAATACTAAGATTAAATTTGAAATTATTGAAAAGAATATTTGAAAATTTAAAATGTTTTTTCCCTGATTATTAACTTCAATAATGCTAAGTAGTAAGAATAAAATAATGTCGTATTTATTTGTTTCTACATAATAAAAATCGTATATTTATCTCATTATGAGATATATAACACTTAAAGAAGAAGAGATT
>WSSedL1CaDRAFT_10000040_pt1 | contig 72341 bp, 69 predicted proteins | sample WetSurSL1Cattail_FD_9464 | JGI IMG/M metagenome (IMG submission 9464)
CCGCTATACCGAGGCTCATCGAACTCGGTGTCCGCCCGTCACTCATTACGGCTTCGCTCAATATTATGATAGCCCAACGGCTCGTCAGAAAACTGTGCCCTCATTGCAAAGAATCCTATCGTCCTGCAAAAGAAACTCTTGATTCCATAGTAAAACTCATCACTATCATATCGCCGAAAGCGAATGTTTCACTGCCACAAGACACTGAGACTCTTTGGAAAGCTGTCGGGTGTCCAAAATGTCATTTCACAGGCTATCGCGGGCGTATCGGTATCTTCGAGATTCTCACAATGAATCAGGGCATCATCGAACTGATCAACAACGGAGGCACCGAACAAGACATCTTCAAAATGGCTCTTGAAGATGGCATGATTACCATGACTCAGGACGGCATCCTCAAGACGCTTGAAGGAATCACTACATTAGAAGAAGTCTCACGTGTCGCCAACCAGACCGATATTCTCCAAAATATCTATCTTGAACTCATGCAAAGCGATCTCTCACGAAGTGCCTTTGTTTCCGAGGAGCTTTATACCGCAGCAAAAAACCATCTTTCAAGCCTCAAAGCGTTCGCTGAATACGCTCTGACAACAAATTCGCAGACTCGTCTCCAAGCGATATTCGCCGCCGCCATATCTCTCCATGCAAGTGATATCCATGTTGAACCGACTGATAAGATTTTTGATGTTCGTCTCCGTATTGATGGCATCCTCCAATCCATCGCGCAATTTCCAATCAATGAGTATCCGAGTTTCATTGGCGAAATAAAGACTCTCGCCGGACTTAAAACGAACGAACGGGCAGGCATAGCCGATAATCGTTTCTCCATCACGCTTGAAAAATCCGAAGATGGGACGCTAGATGCCAAAATAGATGTCCGCCTTTCCATCATCTCCGGCGGATTCGGCGAAACAGCCGTCATGCGACTCCTCAACCAAGGAACATCGCACCTCGATCTCACGGCTCTCAACATCCGCAAAGAAAACCTCACTAAGATTCTTCGGGCTATCGATAAACCGAGCGGCATCATCCTTAATACGGGACCGACTGGATCAGGGAAAACGACAACTCTGTATAGCATACTCGCGAAACTCAATACTCCAGAGACAAAGATCATTACTGTGGAAGATCCTATCGAATACCAGATGCCTGGTCTCTTGCAAACTCAAGTGAACGAAAATGAGGGCTATTCTTTCTCCACAGCGCTCCGATCGCTCTTGCGGCAAAATCCGGACATCATGATGATCGGCGAAATCCGCGACGACGAAACAGCGCAAATAGCAGTCCAGGCAGCAAGCACGGGCCATCTCGTACTTTCTACGCTCCATGCCAATAGCGCAGCCGGCACTGTCTCGCGCATACTCAAAATGGGAGTTTCTGGCGACGACCTCGCCAACGCAGGCAACCTTTTCATCGCCCAACGGCTTGTCCGACGTATCTGTCCTGCATGCAAAAAGGAATATCCTCCAACCGATGAAGAAAAAAACATCGTTGACTCCGTCCTCTCAACCATATCAAACCGTTCAGGAGTCTCGATTCCGGAACAATACACTCTATCAAAAGGAGCTGGGTGCAACGCATGTAACGGTACCGGCTATTCAGGACAGCTTATGGTTTCTGAAGCTCTCCCGGTAGACAACGACATTCGAGATCTCATATCCCGTAATGCTCTCACTCATGAATTGGAAGAAAAGGCGAGAGAAAATGGCATGATAACGCTCACTCAAGACGGAATTCTTGCGGCTATTGAAGGGCGGACAACACTAGAAGAAGTAAGACGCGTAACTGAACTCTGAAAACCGATGCCATAAAAACCCCTTGTCCAGTATGAACAAGGGGTTTTTGTCGTGCCTGCTTCAGCTGTAGACAAACTCGCACATTAGGAGCGCGAGAGAAGGAGCGGCGTCGAGGTATAGCGCAGCCGAAACCACCCTACCCGATCTTGGCAGCCGTTCCCGTATTGAGGACAAAAGATAGGAATCCCCAATTGTCTACAGGTGAAGCAGTCGGATGGACCGCTCCACTTAGCCTCCATCCTTTTTTCAAGACGACTTTTGATGATAGCATAGCTTTGTTTTTTTGTCAAGAAGTGCTACAATTCATTTACATTAGTTGACTGTTTTTCCCTTATATAAGCCACCGAAAACGATATGATTACAACAGGAAACGACACCATCGAAGAACAGACACTCGATAATACCTTGCGCCCACAAAGCTTCGGTGACTACATCGGCCAAGAAAAAATTAAACGTAATCTTGATATATTCATCCAGGCCGCCAAAAAACGCGGGGAAACCATTGATCACGTGCTTCTTTATGGACCAGCAGGACTCGGAAAAACAACTCTCGCCAATATTATCGCAAAAGAGATGGGCGTCAGTATCAAAACTACTTCCGGTCCAGCTATTGAAAAAGTCGGTGATCTCGGATCCATACTTACGAATCTCGATGATGGTGATGTGCTCTTTATCGACGAAATTCATCGACTCAACAAAATGATTGAAGAAGTCCTTTATCCAGCCATGGAAGATTACAAACTCGATATCATCATAGGTAAAGGGCCTGCTGCTCGCACTATCCAGCTTGACCTGCCTCGCTTCACGCTGATCGGAGCGACTACTCGGCTTGGAGCGCTTTCAAACCCCCTACGAAACCGCTTCGGATCAACCCATCGCTTGGAATTCTATACCACCGAAGAAATTGAAAAGATTGTCACGCGATCATCAAGCATCCTTGGTATCGGCATTGATGCAGCCGGAGCGAAAGCCGTAGCCACCTCAAGTCGACAAACACCTCGTGTCGCGAACCGTATTCTCAAGCGTGTCCGCGATTACGCTCAAATCCATGATGCCGATATTATCACTGAACCGATAGCTCGCGAAGCGCTCTCGCTTTACGAAATCGACCGCCTCGGTCTCGAACCGACCGATCGTCACATACTCCATTCAATCATCGAGAAATTCAAAGGTGGCCCTGCCGGATTGCAAGCCGTAGCCGCTGTTACTGGCGAAGAAATCCAAACCATCGAGGATGTCTATGAACCTTATCTTATTCAGCTCGGTTTTCTAGCACGCACGCCACGTGGCCGAGTCGTCACTCCAGCCGCCTATAAACATCTCGGCCTCGATGTTCCAGAACACCACGAAGACAAGCTGCTCTGAACCGTTTTGGAAGAAGCTGCTGCTAGTGTTACAATAAAAGACAAGGTCACATACTTATATATCATTATGAAAGCTGTTTTCGGGCTACTATACGCAGTTCTTTTTTTCGGATACATCGTTACGGCGCTCTTCATTTTCTATCACATTGTCCGCTACTCCATAAATCGAGTAGCGATGATTTTCGGAGCATCGCTCTTCATCATCGTACTCGGCATATTGCTTGTTTCAAACGCTGTCATATTCTTTTCTCTGCCCATAGACGCTTTTATTCCGAAAAATACCTGGTTTTAACGATGCATTATGTCAAATCAATATCGATTCAAAGGACAGCATGAAGATGAAGACATTGTCCGCGTCATCCATCGTCATTGGTTCAATATTTCCTCGCATCTTATCATCGTATTCTTTGCATCTTTTTTTCTTGTCGGCAGCATATTCGCCATGACGACATTCTTCCCTGATGCCGTAGACGCGAATGCTCTGAGCTTCTTCCTCTTCGTAGAGAATACGTTCTTCATTTTCATTTGGCTTTTCAGCTTCCTTGTTTGGATCGATTACTATTTCGATGTTTGGATCGTCACGACTGAACGTATCGTGAATATCGAGCAAAAAGGACTGTTCGTGCGACGCATAAGCGAACTCAACTTTGCTCGTGTACAAGACGTTTCGGCTGAAGTCAACGGCTTCATTCCAACCATCATGGACTACGGCGATGTCACCGTCCAAACGGCCGGCGAAGAAGAAAACTTCATATTTCGCCAAGTTTCGGACCCATATGCCATCAAAGACCTCATCATGAAACTTTCGCGTAACAATAACGAAGATATCTTTAGGCGTTTTTCAGAAAGCCTTGTAGGACGAAAAGCTTGATTCTCTCGAAAAAATCAGTACAATAGATGTGTTCCGGCGATTACTGATACGCAGGAAATCCATCAACCTTTTATCAAAAACCGCTTATGTCAGGACACAATAAATGGTCAGGAATCAAACATCGGAAAGAGGCACAAGACAACAAACGGGCGGCTGTTTTTACGAAATTCGGCCGACTCATCACTATCGCCGCTCGTGAAGGCGCCGATCCGGATATGAACTTCAAACTCCGTCTAGCTATCGATACCGCTCGTAGCTTCAATATGCCGAAAGACAACATCGAACGAGCCATCAAAGCTGGAGCCGGAATAGGAAAAGATGGTGTGCAAATCGAAGAAGTGCTCTACGAAGCCTATGGCCCTGGACAAGTCGCATTGCTCATTGAAGGCTTAACGGATAATAAAAATCGAACCGTCAGCGAAGTAAAATCATTGCTTACCAAAAATGGAGGTAAATTCGTCCCTTCTGGATCGGTCTCGTTTATGTTTAACCGCTCCGGTGTCATCGTCTTTTCGCTCGAGAAACACTCCGCCGAAAAACTCGAGACAGAAGCCATCGAATCAGGCGCTGACGATTTTCGCATCGAAGACGACGTCTTCCTCGTCATAACAAAACCAGAAGATCTCCAGGCCGTTCGAACTTATTTTGAAAAAAATAATCTGGTTCCAGAATCCGCCGAACTCGGGTATCTTCCAAACCAATCAGTGGAGCTTTCTGAAATAGATATCGAGAAATACCAAAAACTCAAAGAATTGCTCGAAGATCACCAGGATATCCAAGCTGTTTGGGATAATCTCCGCTAAGCATGGTCGTTGCCGTACGAAGACGCGCTACGGCCCCTCCCACGTCTTCCTATGCGTATCATCGGCATCGATCCTGGCACAGCAACTGTCGGTTGGGGTATCACAGATAGCGACAACGGAGAAATAACCGTAGTCAGCTTCGGTCATATTTCAACATCGAAAAATCTTCCTCTCGAAAAACGTCTTCTTGAAATAGCGGATGATATCCGGGCACTCTTAGAGAAGTTTCAACCACAAGAAGCTTCCGTTGAAGAACTTTTCTTTTTTAACAATCAAAAAACAGCCATTGCCGTAGCCCAAGCTCGTGGCGTCATACTCTTGACTTTAGAGCGTTTTGGTGTTAGAATAGGAAGTTATACACCATTACAAGTCAAACAAGCTCTCACAAATTACGGCCGCGCCGATAAGCAGCAAGTACAAACAATGGTAAAAGTCATCCTCAAGCTTTCAACTATCCCAAAACCGGATGATGCTGCCGATGCTCTCGCTCTTGCTATATGTCATACTCATCGTCGTAAAATAGAAGCCATTCTCGAATCCTGACGTTAGAATCAATCCCACCGGGCGATATCACATTAACTCTCTGGCTATGCTCTATCATCCATTCATTAATTTTATGGTTGAGCAAGGGGTGCCGCTTCAAACCATAGCGCTCCTACTCATGCTACCCGTTGTCGCAACAATGGTTGCTTTTTTTCGACAGGTCATCGGCATTAAAGCATTCGGCATCTATACACCATCAATCATCACTTTCGCACTCATAGCTTTCGACCCGAACGGTCTCAAATATGGAATCGCCATATTCATATCCGTTATTCTCGTAGGCATGATTTCACGCTACATTCTCAAACGGTTTCGCATCCTCTATCTTCCCCGCGTCGCGATGACACTCTCAATCGTATCGCTATCTATCTTAAGCATACTCGTTTTTGGAGGCATACAACACCGCACCGGTTTAGCAAGCGTCGACATATTCCCCTTGCTTATCATGATCACAATCGCCGAAAAATTCGTCGCAACCCAAATCGAAAAAGGCAACCGCATGGCATTCATACTTGCCGTAGAAACTCTCGGCATATCGCTTGTCGGTTATTTCCTCATTCGTTGGGACGGACTTATTCTTTTCGTTCTGCGTTTTCCGTGGGTTGTCCTTCTGACCTTCGTTATCAATTTCTCACTCGGAAAATGGACTGGTCTCAGAATCGCGGAATACATCCGATTCCGAAAGATCTTCAAGTATATACAATAAAAATCGTATGCTTGATTTCATCCGAAAAAGCCACGGGCTACTCGGCATGAACGCGCGGAATCTCGAATATATCCGCCCGCTCAATCGCAAAAAAAACCGTGAACTTGCTGACAATAAGCTTCTTTGCAAACGAACCTTGAAGAAGGCTGGGTTAGGCGTTCCAAAATTGATAGCTTGCATTCGAACGCACGATGAACTTGAGTCATTCGATTGGACAACGCTTCCTGGCAGTTTCGCGCTCAAACCGAATCGCGGATTCGGTGGCGAAGGGATCCTCGTGGTTTACGCCCGCAAAAAAGGACGCCCAGACACATGGATCAAAGCAGACGGGTCAACGATAGCCATAGACGATATCAAGACACATATTCGAAATATCCTTGACGGATCATTCTCGCTCGCCAATATTCCCGATATCGCCTTCTTTGAAGAACGTTTAACGTTGCTCAAGACATTCAAGCCTTATGCCTACAAGGGCATACCGGATATACGAGTCATCGTTTTCAACCGCGTCCCGGTCATGGCGATGCTCCGTCTGCCTACTCAAGCCTCCAGTGGCAAGGCTAATCTTCAGCAAGGAGCAATCGGTGTCGGTATCGATATGGCGACGGGCACAACAACGACAGCTATTCTTGGCAAAGGTCACATCATCGAATATATTCCAGGAACACGGCTCGCACTTTCAGGAATCAAGATACCTTACTGGAAAGAAGTCCTCAAAATGTCTGTGGTTGCGCAAGAGGTTTCCGGTCTCGGTTTTCTCGGTGCAGACATCGCTATCGATCGTGAACGCGGTCCCGTCATACTCGAACTAAATGCTCGGCCCGGACTTTCCATTCAGCTCGCAAATCTCTCCGGACTCAAAGACCGTCTTAAGCGCGTTTCTGGGCTCAAAATCAAGACAACTGAACGTGGTATTCGTGTCGGCCAGAACCTCTTCGGTGGCGAGATCGAAGAAGCGGTCGAGGAACTCTCTGGCAAGCGTGTCATCGGCTCCGTCGAGAAAGTGAAGCTCATCGGCAAGGATGGCAAAGAAATCGAAGTCGAAGCGAAGATCGACACCGGTGCCGACTCCACCTCCATCGACACCGAACTCGCCCGCGAACTCGGCTTCGGCAGCGCTGTGGAAGGGTTCAAAAGCGTCATTGCTCCAGAAGATATTTCCCCTGAGCGCGAATCAGAAATCAAGAAAACACTGTTCGAAAAACACAAGGATTCTATTCCGGATCTGGCCGGCATCTCCGTGGTCTTTTCTTCACATGGCGCATCCATCAGACCGGTAATAAAGATCCCCTTCATAATGGATGAAACAGAAGTTCTCGCTTCCTGCAACATAACCGATAGGTCCTCCCTCAATTACCCGATCATCATAGGAAGGAAAAACTTAGGGAGATTTCTTGTCGACGTAACCAAATAATAACCATATATTATGGCCGGAAAAAATATCGTTATCATCTACGGCGGAGATGATTGGTCCGTCGAGACTCCCTTCAAGGATTCTCCGGAAACGGGAAGATCCTTTGAGGATTTCTACGCATACGCCAAGCAGCGCGGAATATCAACGTACCGGGCAAGCATCGACTGGTACGATGATACGTCAGGGACATTCTTGAAAGCGTGGACTTTTGATGAGAACACCTGGGTACACATCGAGCAGCCAGTCCGGCCTGATGTCGTATTCGATAAGACTGCCGGCAAACGTGACTACGCACTCTTCGACACCAAGCGCTCAATGCTTGAAAAATTCCCCGTAGTGAATTCTCCTCTTTTCAGGACACAGTTCGACAACAAACTCTCACAATACCTCGCCTTCTCGGATTTCATGCCGGTGTCCTTCCTCACCGAAGATGATGTTCAACTCGCTGCCACCTTCGAAAAGATCCGCACCGAAAAAGTCGTCATGAAAGAAGTCTACGGGTCCGGAGGCAAAGAAGTCACTATTGGGGGGAAATCCCTCACCACTAAAGGAACCCTTACCTACCCGCTCCTTGTCCAAGAATTCGTAGAAACAGCTGGGATACCCAGATTCTCAAACCCTGGAGATATCGCCGATCTCCGCCTCGTATATGTTTCCGGAAAGCTAGTCTACGCACTCTCTCGGATAGCGAAACGCGGATCACTCTTTACAAATTTTCATCAAGGCGCCTCAGCAGTCCTTGTACCGGCAGATAAGATCCCAGAAGCCGCCCTCCAAGCAGCGGAAGGAATCAACAAAAAGCTCTCCTTATTCGACAACATAAACTACTCTCTCGATTTCATGTTTGACACGGATGGCTGCCCAGTATTCATTGAAATGAACACGACGCCAGGATTCGACTTACTCCGGATAGTCGGCACACCTGAGATAAAAGAACGCTACTATTCGGAACTGCTTGATTCATTCTTCAAAAAAAACGCATGAGAGTCGCTTTCGTATCGCCTCCCTTTGGTCAGACTGGGGGACCAGAACTCACCACCTCCCAACTTGCGGATGCTCTCGTAGCATGTGGCGTCGATGTCACGCTCTTCGCCCCGGGAGATTTCAAAACAAAAGCGCGGCTTATCCCGACGCTTGAAAAAAGCATCTGGAACGACTCCGAGTTCCATTCGATGAGCGAACAGGCGCGGCACAACATCATCGTTTCAAGCCAAGTAAAGGTCTTGGGGTACCAGAAAGAATTCGATCTCGTCCATATATCATCGCAACGATACGGTTACGCCACCGCGGAAAATCTCTCCATCCCATCCGTCATCACGCTCCATAACCACATGAAGCCGAGCGACTATGCTCTCCTCAAAGAATCCGGAGCCATAACCGTAGCGCTCACTGAAATCCAACGCTCAAAGATGGGAGCCGACCACTGCATCTACCCTGGTATCCCACTAGAAAGCATCATGCCATCTTATCAATCCGGGAAAGGGCTTGTCACTATAGGAAGGATTACCGATCAAAAAGGCATCCATACCGCCATCGCCATAGCGAAAAAAGCGGAAAAGCCGCTCACTATCGTCGGTCGCATCGGAACCTCTTCAGAGCGCCAAGCCTACTATGAACAGGAGATCGCGCCGCATATCAATGGGGATATACGGCTAGTTGAACGCATGGATTATGAGGAACTCCTCGCGCTCATCGCTTCTTCAGAAGCACTCCTCTTCCCTATAGCGCGCCCGGAAACATTTGGGAGAGTCTCTATCGAGGCGCTCGCGTGCGGCACGCCGGTCATCGGGACACTTGTCGATCCGCTTCCTGAACTTCTCACAGACACGAGGGTGTCCTTCCTTTCAGATGATATCGACGCGCTTGCCGAAGCCGCGAAACATCCGGAACGCTTCGATCGGCACAGATGCCGGGAGTACGCGGAAGAACACTTCGATATCTCTACAACAGCAGAAAAACATATCTCGCTCTACGAGAAAATTCTTAAAGATCGCTAGCGCTGAGCGCCTCCTCCGAGTGGTATGCACCCGACTATGGAAACTCTCACCATCATTTCGCTCCGAACTGTCCAGCGGAAAACATTCCACGATGTGGAACGCTTCCATAACAGCCACTTTACCCGCTCCTTACGGACAGCGGGGTGGCTCAGCGAATTTTCCGCTGACATAAGCCGATTTCCTCGTGGATTCATCGCATTCTCCGGCAATCGTCCTGTTGGGTTCGTCATAGGAAGAACCGTTCTCGACGATACGAGCAACTTCAACCTCGTTTCGCTTCTCGTTCATCCCGATTTCCGCGGCAAAGGACTCGCAGGCACCCTCATGAAGAAATTCCTCTCATCAGCCCGCCGCCTCAAGAGTGTCAAAAAGATCACGCTCCACTTCAGGGAAGGCAATGAGCTCGAAAAGCTCTACGCCAAATACGGATTCTCATTGATTGACAGCGATGGATCATACTCCGATGGCGAAAATCGCATCCTTATGGAAATGCCGCTCTAAAAACACAAGCTTCTCCTCATCTACGCTTACTGAGGAACTACTCTCATCACGTTATGCTATACTTCATTATAGCAAAGTTTTTTGTTTATGTTCGAAGCACCCAATTCCCACAAAGAATCAGTGTCGGGGCAGCCGCTTGATGCCAAGTGGTATTCTCGTTTTGAAAAAATCGGCTCCTTCCAATCATACGAATACTTCCACGGAGACAAGAAAGAGCGCGAGAAGCAGCGAGAAGTCTTCATTTCCGGGCAAGAAGAAAATCCCACTCTCGACTACCCAGACCTCAACCACGAAAAAATATCTTCGCTGGAAAGCGAACTCTTTACCCTCAAGAAAGATATCCTCTCCGAAGAAGGCAACGAAGTGGTGCGGCAGGTCTACCGTTGGAAAATAAACGAGAAGCTCGCCGAAGTGCGCCTTCTTAAATCGGCCGCCTATGGGGACATGCGCCGATTCCGACGCTATTCCGAATTCATCTACGGCAATCCCTCTCAAGAAATTGGACTCAAGAATCCACACTGACCGATTCTTGATCAGAAGATGTGTTCCCATTATCATCCACGACCTTCACTTTGACAGTGATCGACGACCCGCTTTTGCTGTCCGGGACATCATAAGAACACGATTCTGAATCACCAGAGCATGCCTGGTCCCCATCAACATAAAACGTAATAGTCTTCACACCATAGGGAGCATCTACTTTTGCCTTCAAAGTCACACTTCCCGTAGACACGCTGCTCGGCAAAGAAAGACTCACGTCCGGCTGATATTTTTTGAAATCATTTTCACTGCATTCGTCTTCTGGCGGAGCGTCGGTTATTTTTCCTTTCTGCTTATTATCCTTGTACCATTTTTTTACTCCCTCTTCCCAATTCTTATATTGAGAATCATCTTCCGGATGTTCAGGAATATCCCCTCGCGGATCATCACGATTCACATAGTAAAGGATGCTATGGATATTCAGAAAATCTTTTTTCTCAGACTTTCCATCAGGACAATATTTATTCGCGATACAATAATCGCCCTTATTCCCCGGGATAGCACATACTTTCAGATTTTCCTTCTGTTCAAGCTCACCGTTTAGCATCGGCTTATCAGTCTTACCGTCACCATCACCGATCTCATCATCAGGATTATACTTCGGAAATTCTTCCGTCGGATAATTCGTTAATACCGTATCAAGAAACTCCCGCCAAATAGGTGCGGCGACATTGACACCATCCGATCCAGTCACCATGGATGAATTATCATTATTTCCAGCCCACACTCCGACGGCAAGCGATGGTGTATAACCCATAGTCCATCCATCACGAAACCCGTTCGTAGTTCCTGTTTTTGCCACTACTTGTCTCGTATCAAACCGTAACGGACTATTTTCTCCAAATACCCACGCTCGGTTTTCATTATTAGAAAGGATAGAATCCAGCATGGCAACATATTTTTCATCAACCACACGCTCACCAGCATCCTGCTTATATTCTTCCATCGTTTGCCCTTTAGAATCTTCAATCTTCAGAATAGCTGTCTTATTATGTCGTATACCCCCAGTAGCAAGCGTGGCATATGCGCTCACATGATCAAGCAATTTCACATCACCACCACCGAGCACGAGAGACAAGCCATAATCATTCTTATTATCCAGCCCAGTGATACCGAGCTTCTTAGCCATATCTATCGCATCGTTTACGCCGACGAGATAAAGCATTTTTACAGCCGGAATATTGAGCGATCCTCCGAGCGCTTTCTTTACCTGCACCGGACCATTAAACGTCCCAGAATAATTCTGCGGCTTATAATTTTCACCTTCTACTGTACTGAATTCCGTATCGACATCATACAACATGGTCTCTGGAAGATATCCCTTCGTGAATCCTGTTAAATAGACATACGGTTTAAAAGATGATCCTGGCTGCTGATCAGTGACGGCGATATTTATATTCGGCTCAAATGTACATGATTTTCCAGCTATACACCCGGCTGGTTCTACCGCGCCGAAATAATCCTTTGAACCGACCATTGCAAGAATTTGCCCCGTCTTAGGATCAATAGCGACAAGCGCGGCATTAGCAGCATTCCATTTCTTATTTTTTTCGGCTCCATCAACCACTGCTTTTTCAGCTGCTTGCTGTTTATCCCAATCAAGCGTCGTAATCACTTTATACCCGCCTTGTTCCACTGCGGCATCTCCATATTTCTGTTGGAGATAATCCTTAATATACATAACAAAATGCGGCGCAGCAATAATATTTTTCTGCGTCTGTATTTTTGAAAGTGTGTCAGTATTGATAGCATCATTCGCCTGGTCATCAGTGATATAACCAAGCTTTGCCATCTGTCTTAACGCATAATTCTTCCGAGCCACAAGAGCATCCCTATGCGATCCATACGGTGAATAATATGCCGTCGCTTGTGGCAATGCAGCAATCAGAGCTGCTTCATCAAGCGTCAATTCTTTAGCTGGCTTACCAAAAAAAGTCTGTGCGGCAGCTTCAATACCATAAGCATTCGACCCATACGGTATCTCGTTAAGATACATGGCCAATATTTCATCTTTCGAAAATTTTGCCTCCATTTCAAAAGAAAGTATGACCTCCTTCACTTTTCGCGTCAAAGTCTTTTCGTTTGAAAGAAGTGAATTCTTCACAAACTGCTGCGTAATCGTAGACCCACCCTGAGAAACACCAAAGCTTACTATATCCTTGAACACTGCTCGAAGTATAGACGAAAGCTTAATACCGTAATGTGAATAGAAATCCTGATCTTCCAAACTTATAGTCGCATATTTAGCGACATCAGGCATATCCGAAAAAGCTATCACCGTACGCTTTTCTTCACCATGGACATCATACAAAAGATGCGTTCCGGTTCTATCATAAATTTTTGTCGATTCCGCTATGAAACGATCAGTAACGCTCCCCGCACTTGGAAGATCTTTCGCAATATAAGCGAATACGCCTATTATGCTCACAAAAACGATACCGACAACTACAATTGATATCCTAAAAAAAAGCTTCCATGAAAGAAACTTCTTTTGTTCCCTTTCTCCGGGTACTCTCCGTTTCTTTTTTAGAAAAACCATACAAAAAATAAAGACTTGTGTTCCTCATGTATACCACAATCAGAAGAAAAACGGAAGGTAATACATTATTGTTGTTGCGATATTTTCACTTCTACAATAGCCTCTGAACCAAGCATTTCATTCATCCTTTTGCGTATATGTTCTCTTTGTAACCATATTTCACTTGACCACAAAGAACTCCTTGGCGCAAGGAATAGTTTTTTATCTCCATAGAAGTTAGGGATAATATTTTCACCACCTCTCACTCCATATTCTTCTACAATAACTCTTTTACATACAAAAAAGACTGTTTTTTCATCAAGAACCTCCAATATATCCCCTACTGGCCTCTTAGGAAGCAAGTCTTTCAGAGTTTTCATACGAGATTATTTCCTGATAGGCATAGCTATATACAGATATTTTTCATCAGAATGTCCTTCTGTATCTAACATTCTTATTGCAGCTGGGGTTGACGCAGTATTAGCCAAAAAAAGCACTCTATCACCAGAAAGAGCATTAATTCCATCTAATACATATCGAGGATTAAATACCATGGAAAGCTTTCCGGCATCGGAAAGATATTCTACATCCAAAATAGTTTCATTTTCTCCAAGTTCTTGTGAAACAGATGTTACAACACATTTTTTCGATTCAGGATCAAAAGAAAGCGTTATTTCGTTGGCATTATATGAAGAAAACGTGTTTGCTATCTTGATAGCCCTCTGTATATCCTCTTTTTTAAATACCGCCTGAAGCGTAAATGTCTGCGGTATAATTTGTTTATAATCAGGGTATTTTCCATTAATAGCACGCGATATTATCTGTATACCATCAATTTCAAAAAATACCTGGTTTTCTTCAAGGGCAATTTTTACCTCATCGCTTTCGGGGGTAATGATTCTCATTATTTCCTGAAGTGTCGTATTTGGAAGTATAAGTGAGGCATTTTCTTTCAAAAAATCATCATAGCCGGCAGCATGATCAGTAAACGGTATTATTTCCTCAGCTAAACGAAAGCTATCGGTTGCAGCGAGATGAATAGCATCCTGATAAAAAAATATATGTACTCCCGTCAATTCCAATCTCGATTCATTAAGACTAACACAAAATAACAGTCTAGAAAGAGCATTTTTAAGCTCTTGCGCAGGAAAAGAGAAAAAATAATCCTTTTTATATTGCGGAATTATCGGAAAATCCTTGCCGTCAAGCCCTTTTATTTTCATCTTATGCGAAACATTATTTATCAACAGACTTTTTCCATCTGATTCTATTTCCAAAACATCGCTCTTTGGAAGATTATGGATGAAATTTCCGATAATCTTTGCGGGTACGGCTATTTTCCCTTCTTTTTCTATTTTTGCACCAATATATGCTACAACACCTATTTCAAGATTTGTTGCAGAAATCTTTAAACGTCCTTTTTCCGTTTCTAAAAGAAAATTACTTAATATAGGCAGAGTAGACTGTCTTCCAATAACACGTTCCAAATAGGTCACTACCCGATCAATGTTCTCTTGAGTACAGATAAGTTTCATAGAGGAATCTTTAATGAATAAAATATAAAAATATTATTTAAAAAAATCTTATTATAACTTAGTACGGTGGATATCTGGATAACTCAGAAATAAGCTTTTGTTGTAGCGTTTATTTTAAACCGCATGTATGGTTAGTTTTGATATTTCTTGTGGTTATAAAAATATTTTTGTGGATACTTTAGAAAGTAGTCTATTTTATCCACGGAAGATATATGTCTTATACAGTTGTCATCCACGGATAATTCCTGGTTATACATGGTTATCCACATTAGTTATAGTACAATCGTTCTCGTAGTGTGGCTAATTCCTCCTTGAGACGGCTGTGAGTGTCTTTATTTTTTTCTATTTTTTCAAATGCATGGAGTGCTGTTGTATGGTCACGACCGCCAAGAAGTTCTCCAATAGTAGAAAATGGAGTTTGAAGTTCATTTCGTAGTATATACATCATGACTTGTCTCGGGTGTGAAATCTCTTTTTTTCGACCCTTTTTTATCAAATCTTCTTTTGTAACATCATAAAATGTTGTGATGACATTAAAAATATCATCAATTTGTATGGATTTCTTATTGTTTTCTATAAGTTGATCGAGTATTTTTTGTGTATTTTCGAGATTAGCAGGTATCTTATGGAATTCACAAAAAGCGATAACTCTATTAAGAGCACCCTCTAGTTCACGGATATTCTGGGATATATTTTCTGCAATATATTTTAGTGAAGCAGGGTCAAGTGAAAAGCCTTTTTCTGATACTTTTGATTCTAGAATGGCGATGCGTGTTTCTAAATTTGGTCGACTAATATCAGTTATCATTCCGCCTTCAAAACGTGAACGTAACCGATCTTCCAATGTTGGAATGGCTTTTGGAGGACGATCGCTTGAAATGACTATCTGCTTATCAAGCTGATAGAGGGAATTAAATATATGAAAAAATTCATTTTGGGTCTTTTCACGGCCTGAAAGAAATTGTACATCATCAATGATGAGCAAATCCATTTGTTGATAGTATTCCTTGAATTTATCAATTTTCTGATTTTTGATGGAATCGACAAGTTCTGTTGTAAATCGCTCAGAATTAATATATTTTATCCGTTTTTCAGGAGCGTTTTTCACGACTTCGTTACCGATGGATTGGAGGAGGTGTGTCTTTCCGAGTCCAACGCCACCATAGATAAATAGAGGATTGTAGGCTAACCCTAGGTTTTGTGAAACAGCATAACAAGCAGCGCGAGCAAGTTCGTTGTTTTCTGCAACGATGAAATTTTCAAATGTATAACGGCTATTAAGGTTTGTTTCGTGCGGAATGGGCGTTGAAGTTGCTGTTGAAGATGTAAAAGACGGTTTTTCAATGAGTTTTTTTCGGACAAACCCTCCATTTTCTGGTGGTTTGATGGCGTCGACATTCTTGATGGAATCGATAGTTGATACTGATTTTTCCGGCGCGATGATACAGCGAATCTCTTGGATATTTGGATCGAGGCTTTTTAGAGCCTTCAATATGTAGATATTGTATTTATTTTCAAGCCATTCTTTTGCAAATCCATTGGGGACTCCAATAGTGATAAGACCATTTTGGTTCTCCAATATACTGGTATTCTTAAACCAGGTGACGAAGTTCGCCTTTGATATGGAAAGTTCTATCTGTCCAAGGACAGCTTTCCAGAGCTCTTCATTGTTCATAGCAACCGAAAATTATCAACAGCGACCGTTATTATAGCACGGGATATTGTTGATAACTATGATAAAAAATACGAAAAAAGTGGATATTAAGTGGATAACTGTATATTTTATTGTATTTAAGGGGTAGAATGTGTTTGTGAAAAGGGAAATCTTATTGTGTATAACATGTAATAAAGGCTTCCTCTTGCTAAAAAAAGCATTTTAGTATAGTATAAAAGAAGCTCATACGAAGGTGTAATTAGATAATACAACTGAATACAAGGATGTTTGTGAATCCTTGATTGGAGGTATATTGTCTGAACACCTAAAATAAGGTGTTTTCCTTATTTTGAGGCTAAAATATGCTGTTAATTACTAAGTAGGCGGTTGGCATATCCGCAATAAAGATGTATTGATAATTATGACAAAGCCAATACAAGAACCAGAACAAGCTAAAACATCTCGGATGGATGATTTGTTGATGAATCATCTTGTTGAAATACCAGAAATTGGAGATGTTATCCAAGGAACGGTCATTTATGTCGCTGCAGCTTCAGCTTTGATTGATCTTGGGCCGCTTGGAACCGGTATTGTTTTAGGAAAAGAAATGCGTGATGGTCTTGGGCCAGAGGGCAGGCTTAAAGTTGGAACGACAGTCACTGCGACGCTCATGTCATATGAAAATGAGGATGGCATGATAGAGCTCTCTATCCGTGAGGCTTCGTATGAAAAAGCATGGGAAGATATTGAACATAAACTTACAAATCGCGAAGTGGTGATTACTAAGGTCTCCGAAGCCAATAAGGGAGGCCTTATGGTTGAAATCAATGGTATTGTGGGATTTCTCCCTGTTTCTCAGCTTTCAAGCGAACATTATCCTCGCGTCGAAGATGGGGATAAGAATAAAATCTTAGATCTTTTGAAGAAACTGATCGGACAGGAAATCCAAGTACGAATTCTTGATGCCGATCGGGACGGAGAGAAGCTTATTGTTAGCGAAAAGGCTGCACAAAGCGAAAAAGAGCGCGAGTTGATTAACCTCCTTAAAGTGGGCGATATTATTGAGGGTGAAGTGAGCGGAGTTGTTGATTTTGGCGCTTTCGTAAAATTTACTCCCCCAACAAACGATGGTGATAAAAAACCTTCAGATAAGCTTGAAGGATTAGTGCATATTTCTGAGCTCGCATGGCAGTTGATTGATGATCCGCGTGAGGTCATTAAGACGGGCGACCAGGTAGAAGCTAAAATTATCGGTATTGAAGATAGCCGCATCTCGCTCTCAATGAAGGCATTGAAGAAAGACCCATGGGATGAGGTCCTCGAAAAATATAAAGTTGGGGATATTGTTTCTGGAAAAGTGGATAAAATCAACCATTTTGGAGCCTTTGTCTATCTTGATAAAGATATTCACGGGTTGGCACATGTGAGCGAATTCCAGGATGTTTATCCAGGGAAGAAGATCGAAGAAGTCTTTAAGGAAGGAGAAACATACACATGGAATATCCTTTCCATAGAACCGAAGACTCATAGGATGGGGCTTCTGCCAGTTAAAGAAAACGACAAGAAGAAAGAAGCATAAAAAGCTTGAAGCACCCTGTCCTCTACTGAGCCAGGGTGCTTTTGTATCATTTGTTGTATGGGTGTTGATAATATGAAAAACCTTTTTATCATTTCTGGTCCGTCAGGGGCCGGAGAAGATTCCATCATTAATGGTTTATCGGAATTATTGCCCATAGAAAGGGCTATAACCACTACAACGCGTGATATGCGCCCTGGAGAAAGCGAAGGAAACCCATATTATTTCCTCTCACTTGAAGCTTTTCGCGAAAAAATAGCTTTAGGATTATTTGCGGAATATGCTGAACAGTACAATGGAAACTTGTATGGCGTGACGAAACAAGAGTTGATACGTATTATTCAATCAGGAAAAATCGGTATTTGGAAGATAGACTATAAGGGGGTTGAAGCTGCAAAAAAGATGTTCCCTGAAATCATAGCTATCTTGGTAAGTGCTCCATTGGAAATATTGGAACAGCGCATCAGAAAACGCGACAACCCTTCGGAGACTTTTATTCGTGAACGGATGGAATATTCTCAGGAGTGGCTCAAACACACCGATATTTATGATTACACGATTGAAAATGAGCAAGGGAAACTTGAAGAAGCTATCAAAAAAACCTACGATATTGTCAAAAAACATTCTGCCTTCTGATGATGGTCGGAAAATATCGTCCATATTCCCCCAATCATTCTTAAAGAGGGTTCAGAATGATGTTTTCCAATATGGATTATGGCAAAAAGGCGATACATTGATAGTGGCGGTTTCCGGAGGTCCTGATAGCATGTGCCTTCTCGATGTGATGTATTGTTTATCAAAGAAATACGAGCTCTCCATTCACGTGGCACATGTGAATTATCACTTACGTGGCGATGATTCTGAGGCAGATGAAGCGCTTGTACGTTCTGCGGCTGGCTCATATAGATTGCCATGCTCCATATATCATTCATATCTTAAAGTCGGAAAGAATGCGGAATCACGATTACGATCTGTAAGATATGATTTTTTTGAGTCCCTTAGGAAAGATAATGGTGCTGCTGCTATCGTTATTGCACATAATGAAGATGACCAAGCTGAAACGTTCCTGCTGAGGCTTTTACGTGGATCAGGTATGCAAGGGCTTGCATCGATGCGCCAAAAAAATGGATTTATTCTGAGACCTCTTTTGGGAATGAAACGTGATGAAATAGTGAAGTATCTTGCCCAAAAAAACATCTCATATCGGGAAGACTTGAGCAATAAGAGCCGGTTATTTTTGCGTAATCGCATCAGACATGATCTTTTGCCCATGTTAGAACGAGAATATCAACCTAGGTTGAAGGCTATTCTTGCGGAAAATGCGGCACTTCTTGCGGATGATTATGACTATTTGGCTCAGTCTGCGCCGGTATTATCTTCATTAAAAAAAACATCTGACCGAGTGACTTTCTCATGTTCTGAAATAGCGTCTTATCCGGATGCTTCCGTACGTTATGTGTTGAGAATGATAGTGACCCCGTTTTTAGGCGGATATCCGCCGTCAAAAGGCACGATACGGGAAATAGTGAAAATTATTCGGAGTACGAAACAAAAACACAAAAGAATAGCTTTTTGTGGCTTGAAATTGGCACGAATGGGTGATACAATAGTTTTGCTTGTTTCACAATAATCTTAAATTATCATTATGGAAAAAATTTCTCGAAATCTTCCAACGATTTTGGTGGCTTTGATGCTTGTTTTAGGAATTTTTGTTCTTTATCAATCCCCTTCTCAGAAACCAGAGCAGATTTCATTGAGTGCATTGGTGGAGGAAATAAATCAGTCTCAAGTCAAAACAATTACCGTAACATCCAATACGCTTAATATCGTAATGAAGGATGATAAAAAGCAAGTAGCAATGAAGGAAGCCGAGAGTTCATTGACTGAAACATTGGATAATTATGGCGTTGAAGCTAAGAATTTGTCAGATGTGTCAATTGAAGTTAAAGAAGAATCCGGACTGAGTTTTTGGATGGTGACGCTTTTGCCTTTTTTACTTCCATTCGCACTCATATCGCTGTTTATTTGGTTTATGATGCGTCAGGCGCAGCGAGGCAATGCCCAAGCGTTATCTTTTGGGACAAGCCGAGCTCGTGTTCTTGACCCGAAAGACAAGAAAAAGAAGCTTACTTTCAATGATATTGCTGGCGCGAAAGAAGCAAAAACTGAACTTCAAGAAGTGGTTGAGTTTCTTCGGCATCCGAAGAAGTTTCTTAATATGGGAGCAAAAATTCCGAAGGGTGTGTTGCTGCTTGGTCCTCCTGGTACAGGGAAGACATTGATGGCGAAGGCAGTAGCTGGAGAAGCAGGAGTGCCATTTTTCAACATAAGCGGATCTGAGTTTGTAGAAATGTTCGTTGGAGTTGGTGCAAGCCGCGTGCGGGATCTTTTTAAGCAAGCCAAAAAACATGCTCCTTCCATCGTGTTTATTGACGAAATTGATGCCGTCGGACGGCATCGCGGTGCCGGTTTGGGAGGTGGACATGACGAGCGAGAACAGACGCTCAATCAGATATTAGTTGAAATGGATGGATTTGAAACAGATACGAATGTCATCGTCATCGCTTCAACAAATCGTCCGGATGTGCTTGATCCGGCCCTGCTTCGCCCCGGGCGGTTTGATCGTCGTGTAACGATGGATCTTCCTGATATACATGAGCGGGAACAGATATTGGCGATACATGTTAAGAATAAGCCATTATCTGACAATGTTGATCTGCGAATATTAGCTGAGCGCACGCCCGGATTTTCTGGCGCTGACCTCGCTAATCTCGTCAATGAAGGAGCAATCCTCGCTACGAGAAGGAATAAGAAGACAATAGATTTTGTAGAATTAGTTGAATCTATCGAAAAAGTTATACTTGGTCCAGAGCGACGAAGTCGGGTTATAAGCGACCAAGAGCGCAAGACGATAGCATATCATGAGGCTGGACATGCTTTGATTGGAACGGTTCTTCCGAATGCTGATCCCGTGCATAAAGTATCGATTATTTCTCGCGGACATGCTGGCGGATACACGCTCGCTGTTCCGCAAGAAGATAAAACGCTCCATACTAAAGCGTATTATCTGGATGAATTATCAGTGTTGCTCGGCGGTTACGCTAGTGAGCGCATGATATTTAGTGATACGACGACAGGTCCATCAAATGACCTTGAAAGAGCCACGCAGATGGCTCGGAATATGGTTACACGTTATGGAATGAGTCGTTTAGGAGCGCGTACGTTCGGTAAAAAAGAAGAATTAGTATTTCTCGGACGTGAGATGCATGAAGAACGGAATTATTCTGAAAAGACAGCTCAAGACATTGATACTGAAGTGACATGCATGATTGATGAAGCTCTCAAGCGCGCAAGCGATATCTTGAGCCAGAAACGTGCATTGCTTGATAGGATTGCTCTTGAACTTCTTGAAAAGGAGACGATAGAAAAAGAGCGTTTTGATGCCATTGTAGCAGAAGAAACAAGAGACTAATAGGGACCGGTAGAATTTTTCGGCTTCTAGGCATTTTTGTTTGGAAGCCGAGTCTTGTTTTAGAGATGTAGAAGAGTACCCTTTACTTTTTAGAGATGAATGGGTATACTGATGATTGTTACATTGAGTTTTTAGTATAAAATCAGTTTTTGGGCTTGTAGCTCAGTTGGTTAGAGCGCTACATTGACATTGTAGAGGTCTCCAGTTCGAATCTGGACAAGCCCACATGTAAGAATTCCCTTGTTGTCTAGGAAAATTCAGTGTATCTATTGGTATGCGCAAAATAAAACCCCAAGAAATTTTCTTGGGGTTTTATAATTTGAAGTTTTTTAATAGCTGAGTAATGCTGCTGGACCACTTGTACTGACAGATGATTTGAGAGAGGTGCTTGTTTGGCTACTGACATTGTTGATTTCGCGCTGTATGCTTGACTGTACTTGACCGATACCTTGTTGTACAAGACGATTGATAGTTTGATTAACGGTCGATGTTACGACTCCAGAAAGAAATTCAGCCGGATTTGAAGCGTTGGCAATAATATCGTTGCCCATGTTTTGCACGCGTGTCGTTATTGCTTCAATAGATCCTGCCGGAGCTATGACTTTCCCATTGCTCTGCACAGGAAGAAATCCACCACTTGATTGCGCTTGAACTTCTGCAGTCTTTTGGTTTTCAGCGAGTTTCTTCTGATAAGCATTTTCAGCTAATAGCGTATAACCGTAAGGGTTGTTCGCTGGATTTGAGAAAAAGGCATTGAATCCTCTCCAATTTCCTTCTGAAAACATTGTTGACGGACTTGAAGCATAGCTATCAAGATCATACTGAATCGTAGTTGTTCCGCTGTTGACAGTCGCTTGTTTTGCCATTGAGACGAGATATTGAGTATAATTTCCACCTAAACCAGAAGAGACATCACCAGCACTGATGTAGTTAGAGGAAGATGACTTTCCTCGTGTCGAAAGCGTAAAAAAATCATTCATGTAGAGGTTCGTTTTTTGTCGTGGCGTTTGATAAAGAAAGCTATTGTAGTCTGTTATGAAAAGTGCTTGCCCAGAGCTCCCGCCGACAAGTTGGTTGATTTGGCTATTGAGCAATTGTACGGCCGCGACTTTAAGTGACCCGAGAAGTACGCCTTGGATTTGATCATAAATTTTTTCCATGGCCTGCTTCATGATAGTGGCAGCCATAGTTGTCCCCCAAACGTCAGCATGCGCTTGTGGAGCAGAAAAAACTAACAAGAAAGAAAAGGAAAGGAGTAAAGCTGACGATGTGATAATTTTTTTCATAAAAATCGTATATTCGACCTGATCCTTATATGTTCATCAAAGATTGATAGGTAATTCGTCAATCCCGTATTCGGAGAGTTTTTTGCTTACTTCATCTGAAAAAGATATAGACGCTCCAATGAATCCTTGAGCTTTAGATAGAATTGCTATTTGGCCGATCGGATCGTCCTGTGTTGGTTTCAATTCATTTTTAAGCTGTGATGCATAGAGAGCCATTCGGAGCGCTTTTATATGCACATCGAGCATTTCTTCCGGCACCTCTATGTCTTTGATCCCTTTGAATAATTCGTCTCCTTTATCACTGAGCTGATCGAGATAACTCATATCTCCCGATGCAAGAGCTGAAATTGATGAGCTTGATAGAGTATCGAGCATATTACTGAAATCATCACCGGTATGGAATGACGTCGGAGAATTGTTGGCGATAAGATACGAGACTGAGGTGAGATATTCAGTAGCGTCCTCTTTTTTGGCCTCTTTTTCTGCTTTTGTCCCTAGTTTTTTTGAGGGAGATTTCTTTATTTTAATGTCAGACATGTTTATTTCAGGCAAAATCACTTCTGAAGTACTCCCGTTCATTATATTTTGGACGGCTGTATTGACTTGCTCTACAGAGACCGCCTCGTCACCTGAACTATTTTTTATAACTTTTGCAATTTCATTTGAAACCTGTTCCGTTAAGTTAGTATTATTTACATTGGCGGAAGCATCGGTAACGTTTGTTGATGATGAAACGGTAACGATTTTGTCTCCAGGAGCTTTTTTCAGAGGATTATAACCGCTTAAAACTTCAACTCCATCAGAATAGCCATCCCCGTCAGAATCTTTGTTATAGGGATCTGTGCCGTAAAGTGACTCTTCGTCGTTGCTGAGCCCATCCCCGTCAGAATCTTGAAATATGTTTTTTCCTGAAACTGAATCATCAGCAAGAACAAAAAAAGCCATACTGAAAAACAGCAGGCCTGAGAACACAAACAACGAAACGCGCACACTCTTCGCAGAAATTTCGCGAAAGAATGATGGAATCATAGTACAATAATGTTGGTATGTATATCTATGTATCTAGTATATCATTTTTTTCTTTTTTTTGCAATTATATCTTTTTAAGATATATTATATAATAAATATAAGATTATGTCAATTTATTAGATGAATGTTCCACGTGGAACAATTAAATATCATAAATAACTTATTGAGTTTATTTTTTAATTGTTCCACGTGGAACAATAAGCATTTTTTAGAATAGTAAAACAGTATTCTTTATGTGTTGTTCCACGTAGAATATATTTATTTTTTAGGTTTTTATTTATATTATTTTTTAATTGTTCCACGTGGAACAATAAGCATTTTTTAGAATAGTAAAACAGTATTCTTTATGTGTTGTTCCACGTAGAACAATAAGTATAAGTTATTATTTATTGACAATTATTTATATTTATTTTATAATATTAATAACAATAATATATTGACTAAATACTATAAATACAGGTATTATTAGTTGGTATAAAAAGAAGAGAAAGGGCCTGTAGCTTAGTTGGTAGAGCGCCTCCATGGCATGGAGGAGGTCAGGAGTTCGAGTCTCCTCAGGTCCACATTTTTGGCTTTTCATACATAAATACCGTTAAAACGGTAAAGAATAAGCCTCCATAGCTCAATGGATAGAGCTATCGCGTCCTAAGCGAGAGATCTAGGTTCGATTCCTGGTGGGGGCACTATCCAATAGATTATCATTTTTTATTTATGGCATCATTTAGAGTTACAAAAGTAAATGAATTGATTCGACAGCAGTTGTCTGAGATAATAAATCGAGAATTATCCCTTAAACCAGGGGTTTTTATTACTCTTTCTAAAGTTGACACATCAAAAGATCTCAGGTATACTCGGATGTTCGTGAGTGTTTTTCCGGAAGAAGAGTCTCATTACATTGTTGAAACTCTTAAAAAGGAATTGGGAGGCCTTCAAAAGAAACTTCACGAGAAACTTTATATGAAGCCTTTACCAAAGCTTTCTTTTGAAATAGATGGTACAGAGAAAGAAGCAGATAAAGTAGAAAAGATTTTGAAGGAGCTTTTTTAAGGAAAATGGACTTATCCACAGGTTATGCAGTGTTTTGATGCGGAATTTCGAAATCTTGGATATGTCGTGAAAAAATCAGACCGTATTTTGCTTATCGCGCATAGTAGGCCGGATCCGGATACGGTTGGATCTAATGTCGCTTTATGTGAATATCTTGAATCTCAAGGGAAAAAGACTGATATAGCCTGCTATGATTTTTTCCCTGAAATCATGAAAGGATTGAGTGGGAGACGTTTTGTTCATCCAGATCATGTAGATTTCGATTCTTATGACGCGATTATTGCCTGCGATAGCGTTGATCGAGGTTTTGATAAGATGATTGGAAATGTTAGTTCTGAACAAGTAGTTGTATTGATTGACCATCATCCGGATATAGAATTAGAAGCAGATATCCGTATTGTTGATGTGGAATATTCATCAGCATCAGAATTAGTATATCTTTTTCTTGAATCAGTTGGAGCCTTGATAACAAAAAGTATGGCGAGCCTCTTGCTTTCGGGTATATTGTTCGACACAGGAAGCTTTCAACATTCGAATGTTACTCCACGCGTTATGGAGATAGCATCTTGTCTTGTAAAGAAAGGCGCTCCACTCCAAAAAATTACGCAAACTATATTTTCGAATCAGGATGTAGCAGCTCTTCGTTTGTGGGGAAAAGCTTTTGAAAAAGCAAAATTGAATCCTTTAAACGGAATGATAATGACAGCTGTTACGAAAAAAGATGTTGAAGAGTGCGGGGCTTCAGCCGATGATATTTATCAAGTGACATCGATATTGAGTACGGTTCCTGATGCAAGATTCGCGCTTGTGCTTTCGGAACGCGATCATGGGATGATAAGAGCTAGTCTTCGGTCTACAGATTGTTCTAATTTTGATGTTTCGGATATAGCAAAAAGATTCGGTGGTGGTGGGCATAGATTGGCGAGTGGTTTTGAACTTCCTGGGCGTATTATCGAGACGGAATCAGGTTTTATGGTAGTATGAACCGTATAGCGATCCTAGATTTTTTGAAGTATGGACCAAAAAAAGCGTCTTGATCAAGCGCAAATCAAGTGGAGGGATATGTGCGATTGTTCTCTTCGGAATCAATGTACGCAAGCCGTATTTGGAGAAGGAAATGCTGAGGCAGATATCGTTTTCATAGGTGAAGCTCCCGGAAAGAATGAAGATATCCAAGGGCGTCCATTTATCGGAGCGGCAGGAAAATTTCTTTCTGAAATGTTGGCGATTATCGGATTGAAACGCGAGGATGTTTATATTACGAATATCGTGAAATATCGTCCGCCTGAAAATCGTGACCCTGTTCCAGAAGAAATCGAAGCATGTTCGTTGTGGCTTTATGAAGAACTTTCAATTATCGATCCGAAGCTGATTGTTATGTTGGGACGGCATGCTCTTGAGCATTTTGTCCCAGGAAAGAAAATATCTGAAGCACATGGAAAAACGTTTCGTTTGATATTCAACGGACGTGAGCGCTCTTTTTTTGCTTTGTATCATCCGGCCGCTGCTTTGTATAATGGAGGGATGCGGCAGACCTTGATTGAAGATTTTAAGAAAATCTCGAAGGTAATTTCGAAGATGGAAAAATAAAAACCGGATGAACATCCGGTTTTTTTGTGCCGCGGGAGAGACTCGAACTCTCACGATCTTACGATCCGCGGATTTTAAGTCCGCTGCGTCTACCATTCCGCCACCACGGCGATGTCATTTTGAGGTCGCGTCCGGAGTCGAACCGGAGTAAAAGGTTTTGCAGACCTGTGCCTAACCGCTCGGCCACGCGACCGCTAATGTACTTTCCAAGCCTATCAAATAGACTAAGAAGCGTCAATCGTATAAGAAAACCCCTCAAGTTTTTATCGGAGGGGTTTTCATCTTTAATTTAGTGAACGACTTCGGCTAACAGGTGTTGACGCCCGAAAGTAAAAGCCTCTTTTTTTGTTTCTACATAGATATCTATGCGGTTTCCTTTTATAGCACCTCCGCGATCTTCACATCGATATTCGCCAACGCCATTGATACGTATTTTTGTACCGAATGGGAAGTTGGGAGGACAAGCAATGGTTCGTTTTTCAGTTACTTTTAGTCCTGATGCAGTAACACCATCGTCTTTTCCGCATTCGTCGGCTGCGGCGGTATAGGCAGAAACATTCACTTTGAATGGTTCAGTGGGAAGATTATCCCACAAATCGGCTTGTTTTTCTTTCCATCGATCGAGAAGTTCGTTCTCTATCGAATGGATAGTTTTTGTATCAGAATCCTCGGTATTTTCCATGCGGAGAGTCCATTCAAGTAAAAAAGGATCATTCCGAAAATCATAAGCATCGGAAGAGGATTGATCGAGCAGGAGAGGCGTATCTATGGAATCTGCATGGACAGAACTTACTCCTATAAAGAAGAAAATAACCCCAAAAATCGTCTGAATGATATGGATTCCTTTCGGAAAACGCATAAAGTGCTCTTACGTGTAAACCGTTTTTTCCGTAGAAATTGCGGGCCGCCTGGTTTGAGGCAACTTGAGATATTAGCATAAAATAAAAAAAGAGTCAAGACTGAAAATATACTATTTGGCTTAACAAAGCCAAATAGTATATTTAAAGCTTATATAAGCCACTATGTGGATATCTAGTGGAAAAGAAAAAAACTTTTGAAAATAAAAATTTATACAATATAAAATGGCTTATAAAAGCCATTTTATTAGTTATACACGAGTTATACAGTTGTGGACAGTCATTGTTCTTCGGGAATTATAGCGCGAGATGTTCGGTTTCTTCCAGATTCTTTTGCAGTGTAAAGTGCTTTATCTGCGAGTTGTATCAAATAGCTGACCCATTGTTTTGTGGTCGCCTTATCGAATGGTTCCGGTTTTTTTAATTGGTCAGTTCCAATATATCCAATACTGATAGTCTTATGGAGAGTATGTGAGCCACTTTCTCCTGATATTTCAAAAGGCGTTTTTTCAACGTTCGCCCGTATTTTTTCGGCAATTTCTGATGCTATAGCTGATGTCGCATCGGGAAGGAAAACGACAAACTCCTCTCCGCCGTAGCGGTAAACGATATCTGAAGAACGCACAGTCTTGTCGATAATTTCAGCAATCTTTTGAAGAGCCTGATCTCCAGCATCGTGTCCGTAAGTATCGTTTACGCTTTTGAAGTGGTCAAAATCGAGCATAAGAAAGGAACATTCTTTGCCTTCTCGATGTTCCATAGTAAGGAGTTGAGGTGTTTCTTCAAGAAAAGCGTTTTTGTTGCGCATTCCAGTGAGTTTATCGGTCCATCGTTCCTGTTCAGCTTCTTTTCGAAACATAGCTTGGTCTGAATAATCATCAGCAAGCGTGCCGATCATATCGGGGCTAACATGAGCTTGAGCAAGACGTTCGCGGAAATCGCCCTCTTGTTGCGCTAATTCATAAACAGAATCCTCGTATTTATTGTCATGATCTCGTAGAGACTCTACGCGTTTACGCTTTTCATTTTTTTGTTCTCCTGTTTTGTCAGTATCTATTAGTGGCTTTACATGTTCAAACATAATGTAACAATAATTGGATATGAGACTATTTTATCACAAAAATTAGAAAAAATTTGTGAGTATAGATTTTTGATCGTTAGAGTTGTCAGTTAAGAAATAGATGAAGATCTCATCAAGGAGATTTCAATGGTGAACTTCTATGCTAATTATGAATGTTCCGTATCGGGGGGAGCTACTTTGTTACCGGAGTACCAGAACTATTGAAGCACTGAAATGAGAAAGAAATGAGTCGTGCATCAAGTAGTTTTAAAATTTACGAGAGAGATGACCATCCTTTTTTAGGGAAAGAGTATGCGTATCATTCTGAAACAATTTAGCGGAAGTTTTTAGCTAGACAACATATTTGGTTCAACCTTGATGAACTCGCTTTCAGGTAAGGCCTAGACTCGTTTTCCCCCATATAAAAAAGAGGCCTATGAAAGCCTCTTTTCTAAACCTGAGCGGGTAACGGGAGTCGAACCCGTATCTTAACCATGGCAAGGTTACATAATAGCCGCTATACGATACCCGCATTGTTCTATTGTACAAAAGACATTTATTTCAAGCAAATATCTTTTGAGTTTTCTTGTGTGTGGGTCCGGCTGGATTTGAACCAGCGACCAAGCGGTTATGAGCCGCCTGCTCTAACCGCTGAGCTACGGACCCGTCAGCATCCAGAAAATTCTTCTCTTATTGTTCGTATGTGCCGAGGGGCAGGATTGAACTGCCGACACAAGGATTTTCAGTCCTCTGCTCTACCACTGAGCTACCTCGGCGGCAATTTCTTGTACAATCATTCTAGTGCGTGCTGAGGGACTCGAACCCCCGACCCTCTCGGTGTAAACGAGATGCTCTAACCAACTGAGCTAAGCACGCTACTCTCGATTTCCGGAAGATCCGTTTCTATCCTATTCATACTGTGCCCAGAAGAGGACTCGAACCTCCAATCCCTTGCGGGAACTAGCACCTCAAGCTAGCGCGTATACCAATTCCGCCATCTGGGCAGATGGAGAGGCTTTGATTAAGCCTCTGATTTTTCGACGTTTTCTACTACTGTTTCTTCGGTGGCCTGTTCTTCCGTTGTTGTTGGAGCTGATATGAGACCAGCTTTGATGGCGACTTCCTTGAGCTTTTTACGCAGAACCTTGACGGATTTGGTGCGTACAAAATAAAGTTTGGAACGACGAGCGCGGGTCCGCTTTACGAATTCGATATGATCGATTTGTGGGGAAGCGAGTGGCATGACGAGTTCTACGCCGACACCGAAAGAAATTTTTCGGACTGTTACTGTTCGAGAAGCGCTTTGGCCGCCTTTAATGGCGATAATGGTGCCTTGAAAGGCTTGGATGCGCTCTTTTCCACCTTCTTTAATCTTGCGATAAATCTTGATGACATCACCGACCTGAAATTCAGGAGATTGAGCGATTTCGCGCTGTTTTTGATTGAATGCGATGAGTTTCTGGTGCATATGCTTACAACGTTTGCTCCGCCGAATCGTAATCAGGAGGGCACTCGCCAAAATAAGGATAATCGAAAAGGTAAAAGAAAAAACCTATTCCTTGCTCATGTCTTGGAGCAGGCTTTCTAAGGCTTCACCATCATAACCTGTAATCTTCGTCTCGTCAATACTTTCGAGCACAGAGCGAAAATCAGCCGGAAGCGGTGAAATGAATGAATATTTTTTTCCAAGAAGTTCGAATTCTAGGCTAAAAGCATGCAGAAGATGTCTCGAGGATGTTATTGCATGCTGTTTTAGAAGTTTTGACCCTGCATAAAGGGCATCTCCAATGATAGGATGGTCGATATGAGCGAGATGCACTCGTAGTTGATGGGTTCGCCCTGTTTTTGGTGATAATTCAAGAAGATCAGCATCTTCATATCGTCTGAGCAGGCGATAAAATGTCAATGCGGATCGTCGGATACCGATGCTGGATCTTTCTGAGGCTGTTCGTTTGAGAGTCTTGAAAGATCTGGCAAGAGGCAGATCAATAGACCCTTCGGAAGATATGAGATTGCCATAAACAAGTGCCAAGTAACGTTTTATGATGGAGCGTTCATGGAAAAGTTTTTTTAGAGCATCGTAGCTTTCAATCGTTTTGGCTATAACCATAAGCCCTGAAGTATCTTTGTCGAGTCGATGAACAATCCCGGGGCGAAGTGGATTTTCGCCCACAGAAAGGATTTTTGGAAAATGAGCGGCGATCCAATGCGCTACGGTCGGAATTGTCAAAGAAGAAGCAGGATGTACTGCTATGCCGGCTGGTTTATCGATAATGATAAAATGACGGTTTTCAAAGATGATAGGTATTGAAAGATTATCATCAGTTGAAAGCGAGGGTGTGACACTTTTGAAAGTATGATGAGAAAATGAGACATGGTCACCCGCGGACACTTTCGTACTTGCCTTCGGCATGTGCCCGTTTAGGAGCACTTGTTTTGTGCGAATGGCTTCTGATAGGGAATTTCGGGAAATATTCTCGTAAGATGGATCTTTGGACAATAGGGAATGCAAAGCGGCATCAAGACGCAAATCTTGGTGTTTTCTGGAAAAATGAGCAGTGAAGTATTCTTCAGCCATATTATAAGTATAACAGCCTATCCGTTTACGTATACCATCCCAAAGAGTTTTCGTCTATAATGTGAGAGTATTCACATAAAATCATATGTATGCGCATCGCATTTTTTGAAGTATCAAAAGGAGATGAGGGTTATCTCAAGAATTGTCTGAAGGAGCACGAATGTCTCTTTTTTGAGGAGTCGCTTAACGCATCAAATGCGGCTTTGGCGGATGGATGCGATGCTGTATCAGTGTTTATTTATTCGCAAGTCACTGCTGAAGCGCTTGGACGTATGCCATCGGTGAAATGCATTGCGACACGTTCTACCGGATTTGATCATATTGATACGGAATATTGCCAACAACATGCTATTTCCGTCGTGAATGTCCCGTATTATGGCGAGAATACAGTGGCTGAACATACGTTTGCTCTGATTCTTTCGTTATCTCGCAATGTGCATAAATCGTATGCTCGAGGCTTGAAAGGGGATTATTCTATTGATGGGTTGAAAGGTTTCGATCTTAAGGATAAAACGCTGGGCGTTATCGGCACAGGACATATCGGATTGCATGTTATTCGTATTGCTAAGGGTTTCGGTATGCATGTGCTGGCGTTTGATGTCAAAAAAGACACTTTCATTTCTGAAGTGCTTCATTTTAAATATGCATCGCTTGATGAAGTATTGGCGAATGCCGATATCGTGACGGTACACGTCCCGTACAATGAACATACGCATCATCTTATTGACCGGAATCATATTCGAATGATGAAGAAAGGAGCCTTGCTCATCAATACGGCACGTGGTGGTATCGTTGAGACAGAAGCGTTGGAAGAGGCGCTTGAAGAAGGGTTTCTTTCCGGAGCAGGTCTGGATGTTGTCGAAGGTGAGAATTCTATTAAGGAAGAGAGTCAGCATGTGAATACGAAAAAATGCTGCGATCAAGTAGAAGCTGGACATGTTGAGCGGAATACACCGCTTCTGTCGCGTGACAATGTTGTTTTCACTCCACATATCGGTTTTTATAGCGAGGAAGCCATTAAGAGGATCATTGATACGACAGTGGCGAATCTCATCGCTTTTTCCTCGGGGAAAATCGAGAATAGGGTCGCTGAACGAGTGTAACTGGAGTCGAGAAATCCGTATCGGAAAGCCTGCATAACGCAGGCTTTTTTGACACAAGTTTGAAATAGAAGTTGTGTTATTTCTTATCAAATATGCACAATATGTTGTTGAAAAGTTGTTTTTAGTGAAAAAATACGAGCAATTTTTTGGCTTGGATAGCGGACAGTTGACAGTCTTTTTTTGAGCTCTTATGATGAGGGAGCGGTTCGCCGTTTTTAACCCCTATAAGAGAACAAAAATATGTGTAGTGGACACTGTTCGTGCGAAAGCGAAGGATCTTCATTTGATACATATCCGTTGATTGGTGAGATGGTTCCTGATTTTGAGCTTGATATCTATCAAAATGAATCATTCGTTACGAAAAATCTTTCGGATTTTAAAGGAAAGTGGTCTATTTTCTTCTTTTACCCGGCTGATTTCACTTTTGTTTGTCCGACAGAACTTGAAGATATGGCCGATCAGTATGCAAAGTTCCAGGAACTGGGCGCTGAAGTTTTCTCAGTGAGTACTGATACGCGGTTCGTGCATAAGGCGTGGCACGATCATTCGGAGGCTATCAAGAAAATCGCTTATCCGATGGTGGCTGATCCAGCGGGAGAATTAGCCCGTTATTTCGGAGTCTATATTCCAGAGGGTGGCGATAAAGGGTTGGCGCTTCGTGGTACGTTCCTTGTTGACCCGGATGGTGTGTTACAGGCATGCGAGGTTCATGCAAACAATATCGGCCGCAATGCGACAGAGCTTGTTCGTAAATTGGAAGCGGCTATATTTGTTCGTGAACATGGAGGAGAAGTATGTCCAGCGAAATGGCATCCTGGAGCAAAAACACTTAAGCCAGGCATTGATTTGGTTGGAAAAATCTGAGATTACGCATTATATGATAGAAGAATACGTAAAACAGGATTATTCGCATCTTCTCGGACTTTCGGGGTTTTCGGATGTTCTTTTAACGGACCACTTCTCCTTGTATGACGGATATGTGAAGAATACAAACGCTCTTTCTGAACTTTTAAGATCAGAAGAGCCGGGAACGCCGAAATATTCTGAAATTGAGCGTCGTTTCGGTTGGGAATGGAATGGCATGAGACTTCACGAATTGTATTTTGGTAACCTCTCAAAAGAACATAAGGAACTTGGGGCGGGGCCATTACGGGAGGCAATAGAACAGTCATTCGGTAGTTTTGATGCATGGAAACTCGCGTTTTCGTCCATCGGGTTGATGCGTGGAATCGGTTGGGTAGTGTTATATCAGGATGTCTCAAGCCATCGATTGATTATCTCATGGATCAATGAGCATGATGGCGGCCATTTGGCTGGCGCGGTACCGCTGCTTGTTATGGATGTTTTCGAACATGCGTATTTGCGCGATTATGGCTTCAAGCGCGTTGATTATATAGGATCATTCTTTGAGAATATCTATTGGAAAGCAGTGGAAGCCCGTTTTATAGCATAGTTTTGATAGACTGGCCTCTGCATGAATTGATGGTCAGAAAATAAAAAAAGAAAAACTCACAAGGAGGGGTGGGTGTGTTCTTGTCTCGCTCTAACATATTATTCGAAGGTATTGTTATGACATTTACTCACGTAAAACGGAGAGATGGAGAGATAGTCGAGTTTGATCGGTCTCGTATTGAACAGGCTATTTCGGCGGCATGTGATGCAGTGGCTGAAACGGAAAAAACATTCATCAGCCAGATGACTGATAGCATTGTCCACGATTTGAACCATGCGTATGAGAATAAAGAAGGTGAACACATCCCATCAGTTGAAATTATCCAGGATTGTGTAGAGAAACATCTCGTAAAATCGAATAAGTACGAGGTGGCGAAGGCATATATCCTGTATCGTGAGAAGCGTGCCGAAGAACGCAAAGAACGCAAAGAAAAACTGGTTGAACAGTTTGAAAATCAGGCGCTTAACGTTATCAAAGCTAATGGGTCGAAGGAGCTGTTTGATGTCAAGAAAATCAAGGCTGTGTTTGAACGTGCTGTTGTTGGATATGAGGATACCTGTTCGTTTGATGAATTGATTGAAGCATTCAAAAAGAATATCGTTGATGAGATAAAGACCGCTGATATCAATCGTCTTCTTGTAAAGACATGCATCGATCTCGTAACGGTCGAAAATATCCTATGGCAGAATATCGGTGCTCGTATTTTTCTTGGTAATATCTATAAGCATGCTTGCCGTAACCGTTCCATGGCGTATGCTGATATTTACACTCCAGAAGCATACCTTGCGTTCTTCAAACAGTATATCGAGGAAGGATTATATTATAAAGATTTTTTCAAGTATTACAGCGAAGCTGATATTCTTGAAGCCGGAAAGCATCTTTCGTCTGAGACGGATTTCAATTATGAGTATACGACCGTAGTATCTTTTACGAAACGATATCTTCTGAATCCGAATAAGGTGATACGTGAATTGCCTCAGGAAATGTATATGTCGGTCGCGCTTTTTCTCGCTATTCCAGAGAAGGAGGGGGAGAGGCTTAAGCTAGCTTTGGAGATCTACGAACATTGTTCGAAGCAGCGTATTTCATTGCCGACGCCGACATTGCTCAATGCTCGGACGAATTATAATCAGCTGTCGAGCTGTTTCAAGATCAATGTTGACGATGATTTGCGCGCTATTTATCATGCTATCGAAAATATGGCGCAGATTTCGAAATTCGGCGGCGGCGTTGGTGTCTATCTCGGTAATATACGTGCGCTTGGTAGTTCTATCCGCGGGGTGTTCGGTATGTCTGGAGGGGTTAATCCATGGATCAAAGTCATCAACGATACAGCCGTAGCAGTGAATCAGCTTGGTTCGCGTTTGGGTGCTATTTCGGTGACATTGGATGCCTGGCATCACGATATTTATGATTTTCTCGATCTTCAGACTGAAACCGGCGATATCCGATCCAAGGCATTTGATATTTTTCCGGCTATTTCTGTCCCTGATCTTTTCATGAAGCGTCTTGAACAGGACGGGACGGTAACGCTGTTCGATCCGCATGAAATTCATGATTTGTATGGTAAGCGCCTTCAGGATTGCTTCGGCGATGAATTCGAGGCCTTTTATATAGAGCTTGAGCAAGATGAGCGTATCCGTCTCAAGAAAACGATTCGTGTCAAAGAATTCTTCAAGAAATTCTTAAAGACGGTAGTGGAAACTGGTATGCCGTATGTCTTTTTTCGTGACACGGTGAATCGGTTGAATCCGAATCGTCATGCTGGGAATATTTATTCGACCCAGTTGTGTACTGAAATCTGTCAGAATACTTCCTCGTCAAAGTTTTTGGAGGAGTCTATCGAAGATGGCAAAGTAACAATCAAGTATGAGCCTGGCGATCTTGTCGTTTGCAACCTGGCATCGATCAATGTCGCTACTGTCCATGATCGTGAAATGATGGAACGCGTTTTTCCGGTCGTAATGCGCCTTCTTGATAATATCATAACGCTCAATTACTATCCGATCAAGGAAGCTGAACGGACGGCTATGCGTTATCGTAGCGTCGGTCTGGGATATCTCGGATTGGCTGAGTATTTGGCAGTCAATCACCTTGCCTATGATAGCGAAGAGGCTCGGAAAAAAGTCGATGAATTGTTCGCGTTGTATGCATATTATACCTATCGTTCATCGGTAGATATCGCACGCGAACGAGGCGCATATGAATTGTATAAGGGAAGCGATTATGATAAAGGTTTCATATTAGGCCGTCAAGCGGAATGGTTTAGCCAGTATACGGACGATGGCGATCTTTGGAAATCGTTGTTTGAAGACATGGCTCAATATGGAGTCAGATTCGCTTACCATACGGCTCCGGCACCGAATACATCAACAGCCGGAGTTGTCGGAACGACTGCGGCACTTCTTCCGATCTACAAGAAATTTTTTGTGGAAACGAACCTATCGGCTCCGACTATCCGGGTAGCCCCGAAACTTTCGAAAGACAACTTCTGGTATTACAAGGAGTATGTCAATATGGATATGAACGACGTGATCGATATGATGGCTGTCATTTACAAGTGGATTGATCAGTCGGTTTCTTTCGAATGGATGATTGATCCGGCACGCGTCAGTCCTGTGCAGCTCTATGAGTATTATTTGAAATCTTGGAAACAGGGCATCAAGACAGTTTATTATGTCAGAAGTCTTTCAGGAGAAGTGAAGGATGGTTGCGTGAGTTGTAGCGGTTAGGCTTGCAAGAGAAGGAGCGATTCGGACATGTCTAATGAGAAATTTATGGAACAGAATGCTATTTTTAATCCGCTCGGTAATGACGATGTCGAGGTGCGTACCATTATCAAGGGCGGGACAACGGGACTTTTCAACTTGAATGCTACGAAGTATCCTTGGGCGAAGTCGCTCTATCAGGTGATGATTGGAAATTTCTGGGTTCCGGAAAAAGTATCCGGGCTTAAGGATGATGCGCGCACATTCCATTCGGATCTGACAGCTGAAGAGCAGACGGCGTATAAAGGCATACTGTCATTTCTGATATTTCTTGATTCCATCCAGACGGTCAATTTGCCGCATTTCGCTGATTATGTCACTTCTCCGGAAGTCAATCTCATCTTGTCTATACAGGCGTATCAGGAAGCGATCCATTCGCAATCGTATGCGACGATACTTGAGTCTGTTGTGGATAGCGAAGAACGCAATGAGATCTACTATTTCTGGCGTAATGACAAGACGCTCCTTGAGCGCAACAAGTATATCGGGCAGATTTACCAGAACTTCATTGATGATCCATCGGATGAGAACTTTTTCCGCGGAGTCGTAGCGAACTTTCTTCTCGAATCGATTTATTTTTATAACGGTTTCGCATTCTTCGATACGTTGGTTGACCATATGAAGATGTTGGCGACCGGACGGATGATCTCGTATATTCGTCGTGATGAATTGACGCATATCACTATTTTTTCGAACCTTATTCGTGAAATCAGGCGTGAGTTCCCGGATATATATGATGAACAGGTGGTGAAAGATATGATGGATGTGGCAGTTCAGCAAGAAATCGAGTGGTCTAAGCACATCTTAGGCGATCGTATTCCTGGCATTAATGGTAGGACAACGGAAGAGTACACTCATTGGTTGGCGAATCAACGTCTTGGTATGCTCAATATCGCACCATTGTATCCGGAGGCCGTAGAGAATCCGTATAAGCATCTGGAACGTATTCAAGATACGAATAGTGATAAAAGTAATTTCTTCGAATCGACCGTAGTGAATTATACTCAATCCTCGAATCTTAATGGTAGTTGGGATTTCTGAAAGAAGATTGAAGAGAAGAGCTCCGATCCGCTGACGGAGCTTTTTTCGTATGCGTAATGGTATGGTATAATGTATAAAAAGCTTTCTTGTTATCATATGTGCAAAAATAAAGTAGCTCTTATCGTTCGAGCATCTCTTTTCGTTATTATATTTTGCATGGCAGCGCCATCGGCATCGGCAGTTGATCCTGGGGGAACGTGTAGCGTGAATGTTTCAACCAAGTCGTATACTGGGACATGCCGTTCTACGGCGAGCGGCTGCGAAAGCGGAGAATACAATCCGGGTATCGGGGATTGTACTGTTACAGGGGGCGTGGCTTATGTATGTTGCATCCCGAAGACGCAGACGGAAAGTACGAGTTGTACAGCGCTCAATGGAACATGCACTACGGCGTCCTGTGCGAATGTCGTAGAAAATGCGACATCTGGATGTGTTTTTGGCGGTACAACCAATGAAGTCTGTTGCGCGAATGATTCCTCGACTGCATCAACCAGCTCAGCCAGCAGTTCATCAGGCTATACATTGCTTGAGAAGGTTCCTGGAACGAGCGGTCTCGGAAGTGATCTTCCAGGGTATCTGGTCGCCCTTTATAAGGTTGCGCTTGTTTTGGTGGTGCTTTCGGCAGTGCTGATGGTTTCTATCGGTGGTTTTATGTATTTGACGAGCGCGGGCAATACGTCATCTATCGGAACGGCAAAAGCTGTGATTACGGATGCTTTGGTCGGCCTCGTTATCGCGCTTGTCGCCTGGCTTATTCTGAATGTCATCAATCCTGATCTTACAACCGTGACAATCGATACGCTTTCGGTGAATGTGTCGACATCGACAAGTTCTGCTGCTTCTTCGAGCACGGCTGATACATCATCAGCAAGCTCAACTACCTCTACCGGTTCCGGCAGTTGCGGTGGGTATTCGGTGAATGGTATATCAAGCAGCCAATGCACTGATGCTTCGTCGGCACTTTCGACGCTTCTTGCGTGTATGTATGCGAAATATCCGAATACGAAGATTACGAGTATTTCCGATAGCGCGGGTTTCTCTACTTGTAAGAATAGTTATTCAAGCGCTTGCGCTCATGCTAAGACGTCATGCCATTATGGCGGAGGTGCGTCAAAGACGAGTTCGGAATGTCAGAGTTCGATGGCAGCTGATTTCTCGATTCGTAATTCAAGCGGTACGTATGATTCTTCCATAGGAACTGCCATTAAAGCAGCAGCTTCTGCTTGTGGTGGTCGAGTAAATGATGAATCAAGCGGTGGACATCCGCATATCCATGTAAGTGCGCAGACGAGCTGCTGTTCGCTTTAATAGATTCTTGTTTTCCAAGATTACAGCCATGATGAAGAAAGTTTTCTATATATCGTTTGGGATGCTTGTGCTCACGCTCATATTTTTGGGTGCGTATAATTTTGCTTTCAAGAGTGACACGAATAATCCGGTTGCTGATCAGGATAAGAAAGAACAAAAAGGAATAGCAACGGATATTGCAGAAAGTCTATCGAAACCGCTTGCTACGCAGTTTGAGAATCCCATCAATGAATTGGTGCTCGGGGCGGTCATCGGAACTGACGGTATGGTGTATTACTACTCGATGGATGATAAGTCGATCAAGAAAGCCTCACAAGAAGGGAAAAATAAAGAGACGCTTTTGAGTAATCTTCCCGGTGAACCGACAAGAATTTTGTGGTCCCCGAAACGCGATAAGGCACTGGTGCAGATGGGAGCATGGTATTATGTCAATTTTTCCAATCGGTCACTTGTATTGTTGAAACCGGAGATTTCTCGTCTTGTTTGGAATAATCTCGGAGATAAGGTGTTTTATCAGTATACTGATCAGAAGACCGGGGAGAGATCGTTGAATATGTCTAATCCAGATGGCAGCGATTGGAAGCAGCTTGCTGATCTTGGTACGCAGGAAACATACCTTGCAGCTATCCCTCAAAGCACCTCGGTATCGTTTTGGACTCGTCCGAATGCTTTGGAAAAAACAACATTTGAGACGGTGAGTATTTCCGGAAGCGATCGCCGCACAGTGTTGACTGATCGTTTCGGAGCTGATTATCTTTGGTCGCCTGATGGAAGTAAAGTGCTTGTGAGTACGAGCAATCAGAAAGGCGGCAATACCGTTTCTTTGAATATCATGAATAGTAGCGGAGGAGAATATCAATCGCTTTCTATACCGACATTTGTGTCAAAAGCCGTGTGGTCAAAGAATGGCAAAATGATTTATTATGCTTTGCCTGGATCATTACCGGAAAATGGAGTTATGCCGAATGATTATTTCGGAAAATCTGTGCATACGAAGGATACTTTTTGGAAGCTGGATCTTGATACTGGAAGGCAAACAAGACTTGTTGAACTCAAGGATGTGACACAAAGTTTCGATAGTACGGACCTGTTTATTTCTCCGGATGAGGATTACCTTTACTTCACGGATCGCGTATCGCATCGATTGTATCGGATTGAGCTTTAAGATTTTGATAAGGAAGAGGCAGGATCGGATGTTACATCCGATCCTTTTTGTGTTGTGATAGCGAGAGCAGCACCGATGATGACCCAGAACTCGAAAGCAAGGGCGTTTCCGAATAAGGGTGTATCCGTCATTCCATAGATAAGGAAGAGTGTGATGATGGATATTAGCGCTGTTTTTGTTTCAACCATGCTAGGCGACGTTGAGAGTGAGCGTATGAGGAGCATGAATATCCGAAAAATGATGATACAGAATCCGATGATGCCAAGTAAGCCCGCTTGAAGCCATAGAGCGAGGTAGAGATTGTGCGGTTGTGGTACAGCCCATTCGAGATAAGGAGGAAAGAATGGCTGGAGCGCCAAGTATGTTTCTTGGAATCTCCCAATGCCGATGCCGATGATAGGGTGTTCCGCGAGCATTGTTTGGGCGGCACGCCAAATCATCAGGCGTGAAGAGAATGAAGAGCGGTCATTGAATGATATGAGAGCAGACCATTTTTCGCTTGAATGTTCCAAGAATATGAAGCATGAGAACAGAGCGAAGATCGTAATTATGGATATTCTGATAGCAGGCCAGTTTTTCGAGAATCGATGCGGAATTGTAAAAAAGATGATGAGTGCTGCAGCTGTCGCTATCCAAGTTCCATAAGAACGAGTGAAGAAAAGCGTAATCATCATGAGAATCAGAATGGCTATCGAAATTGGCGCGACGATTTTTGAGCGCATTTTTGATGATATCAATATCGCGAGAGTTGTCATGATGCCTGGTGTTATGGCTAGGGCAAGAAAGTTAGGCGATGTATACCAAGCTTGCAGGCGACCATCATAGGTGAGTTGTGAGTGGATAAGAAAGAAGCAAGCGCCAAGAGCTATGGCGCCTGATGATGCTGTCATGCCTAAGAGAAAATATTTTCGAATATCGTCAGCATCAGCGAATCGTGCAATAAGCCAGGTCGTTATGAGAGGAAAAAAAATCCACGTTTTGAGCAGTCCGAGTCCGGTCAGAGAAAAAGGATTCGAGAAGAATGAGATGATAGTGCCCGACACAAAAAGGATAATGCCGGATATGATATATGAGTCGATATGTTTGGGAGCAGTTCTTTTCCCTATCAGTAGAGCTATGAGCGCGAGTATCGTTGGGACCTCGATGAGGTAGAGCGGATAGCCGAATAATGTGAATTTCATCGAGGCAAATGGAAGAAGGAAAAGCGTAGCGATAGCGATTCGACTGACAGTGAAAGAGTGAAGATATCGTTTTATCATAGTGTTTGGTATGCGTGCCTGTTTTTTACTATTTTCGTGATTGGTATGATGTTGCGCTTGCTAGAGCGGTTATAAAAAGGAATGCTGGTAAGACTTGAACAGAAAAAAGAGGCAGCTCAAACATTGAGTGAACGGAAAATATTATGAGTGATAGCAATGCGGCGGCCCGAAAGGGGTCAGATGAGCGTTGCCAAGATTTTAGTGAGAGGTATATGGCTATAATAACGAATCCGACGAATCCGGCCAAACTGAGGAGTCCGGTTTCAGAAGCAATGTCGAGATACAGATCATGAGCATAGATTGGTTCGCGATAATCAGCGCTTGGCTTAGCAAGTAAAGAATAATTTCCTAATCCGACTCCGAAAAATGGACGTTCGGCGATATATGTCAGCGTTTCTTTCCAGAGTCGCAAGCGTTCGATATTCGATCCGTCATTAAGCGAAATGCTAGATGCGAGGCGTTGGCCGATAGGGCTGAAAGCGAGAATAACGAAGAACATGATCAAGATACCTAGAGCAGGCAAAAAATGTTTTCGATTGATGGATAGAGCGCGATATTTGAAGAGTCCTATGATAAGGCAAATCGCTCCGATAGCGAGTCCGAGATAACCGCCGCGGGAAAATGTGAGAAGGTCGGCCGTACTGAGAAGCAGAAAGGCGATGATGTATGCGAACTGATGCTGTTTCTGCGTCATGGCGAATGCGCCGGCTATCGGTATAGCAAGTCCGAGAAAGAGTGAAAACATATGAGGATCAGGAAAGAAGGCGGATGCTCGCATGAGAGTGGTTCCTGAAACATTTACAAGAAGGCTAGGATATGAGGAGACAGTGTTGCCGAATGATTGTCCGAGAAAGAATGGGAGCAGTTGTTCTGTCCAGATTTTGAAGGATCGGTCGATGCCTATGATACATTGCGATAAGAATTGGAGTATGCCGATGAATGCTGCTGCGGTGCTGCTCCAGATGAATGCTGATAAGAGGCGTTCTTTTATCTTGTTGTTTGTGACGGACGCAGAGAAGACGATGAAGAGTGGAAGAAAATTTATGAGGAATAGGGCTTTTCTGACAGCCCAAGAGATATTTTCAGCCCAAAGTGGAGATGAAAAAGCGATGATAGCATAGACGCTGAATGGGAAAAGGATGGCGGGTTGTGGAAGTTCCAGCTTTTGTTCCGCCAGGCTTTTCACTGCGAATGTGATTATGAGGCCGAGAGCTAGCACACGACAAAGTGCCAAATCGATGCTATCCATAGGCGAAAGTGCCCATTGGAATGGCAGTATCCAGAAGAAAAATATCAAAAACCGTTCCATAGCGTGAGAAGTTTCCTAAGAGGATATCAAAATCCGTACCGGAGCAACCGGAGCAACCGGAGAGCGAAAATCTCTTTTTTTGGCCGATATTTTCGCATGTAGGTTTCTTGTGATTCGAAGAAATACCGTTTCTGTGACGCGTGAGAGGGATGGCTTTTTCCTCCTCGATGGGTGATCGATGTCTTGAAGGAAAGTCGGATTGATTTTCCGAATGCTCTCATCCGTTTGCAGAGATCCATATCTTCGAAATAGAGAAAGAACCGTTCATCAAAACCGCCTATGTTTGAAAAATCATCTTTTCTCATAAAAAGCGCTCCTCCGCTGACCCAATCGGTCGTGATGGTTTCGGATGTATTTTTTCTGGAGGCGATTGGAAAAAGATTGTTTTTGATAAGTCTCGAAAAAGTAAGCTCATCGCCGAAACTGAAACTCTCTTGCTGACCATTGCTATCGACAAGCGAAATGCCAGCCACCCCGATCGTTTGGTCGGAAAGAAGAGAGAGAATAGAGTCCAAGGAACGTCCCGTCCAGAGGATATCAGGATTGATGAAGCCGATGATATGTCCTTGTGCAGCAGCAGCGCCGAGATTTGCTCCTTTTCCGAAACCTCCGTTCTGACCGCTTTCGATAACGATGAATCCGAATATTCTACTGAGCGCATGGATTACGCTGTATTCGTTGGGATCGTTGTTTACGACGATGAGTTCGCTTCGTGAAAGATCCTCGGTATGTTGGATGCTTTGTATCGCTTCGGCTAGATAGCGGGCGCTACCGTAGTTGACGAATATGAGCGAATAAAGAGGGGTGTTCGGCATAATAGTCGGCATAGGCTTGTCCAACACGGAAGGCTTCTTCCCTCCCGAGAAGCCTGTCAATCAGATTCTTTGTCCTCCGTATTGTAGCATATATGCAGAGATATGGCCGGATATACCAAGGCGTATGCCGATCGAAAAATATGAGTCCTGAGCGGACGAGATGGTAGATTTTTTCAGGATTGGATTGGCTCGACTCCTTATGTTGGACAATCGCTTGTGGAACGATAGATAGGCCGAACCCTGCTTGAGAGGCGCGCAACGAGAAATCAGCGTCTTCATAATAAAGAAAGAATGTTTCATCAAGGAAACCTATACGTGCAAAAACTTCTTTGCGGATCAGGAGCGCACAGCCGGTTAGGATAGGGCTCGAATAATGTGCAAGTCCTAGTTCTGCATCTTTTGGCATCACGTGTTCGGTCCTCATGCGGAAGAATCGGATTATCGCTTTCCCGAACCAAAGCGATTCATGCTGCGGATCGAAGATAATCGGACTCAGAAGTCCTGCTTGTGGCAAGGCGAAGGAATGATGTATCAGGATATTCAAGGAATCTGGGTGAGCGGTTGCGTCATTATTGAAGAGCCAGCACCAATCTGCTCCTCGCTCCAAGGCTGCGCGTATTCCAGCATTCATTCCTCCGGCAAAACCGAGGTTGGTACCAGTCGTCATGAAATGATAATTCGGGAATGAGCGCTTGGCTTCTTCGTATGATCCGTCGGTTGAAGCATTATCGACAACGATGATATCTTTCCGATCGTAATGGAGATTGGAAAGTGAAATGAGACAATCATGAAGGCAATCGCGGCCATTCCAGTTGAGAACGATGATAGCGACTTTCGGAGAAATCATATGAAGATTCCTTAGGGGACCATCGTTTCCATCCGTTCGGCCTCGGCGATTGATCCTGGCTGCTTTTGGAAGAGACTGACCAATTCGTTTTTATTCACGGCATGAGTTAGCCAGAGGACGAAGAGATATGTTGCAACACCGGCGGCGCTTGCCAAAAGGAAAGAGTATGGTTCAGCGATCGCGAGAACTGCTCCCATGGAAAATCCAGATAGCAGTATAGAGCCGATTTTTTCAAAAGATGGAAGGAATTTTATTTGTCGAAATACAAGCGTTCCGGTGAGTAAAGCCACAAGCATCTCTGTCAGGAAGGAGGCGCTTGCCGCTCCCATGTAAGAGTATTCTTTGATGAGGAAGGTATTGATAGCAACATTGAAAACAGCAGCGATGATAAGCGTTTGCATGAGTTTCTTTTGGAGATTGCCGACAATGAGGAGCATATTGAAAAATTGTCCGAAAAAGATGCATCCGAGTGCGAAGATGAGGATACGGAGCACGGGAGCTGATTCTGGAAAGCCGTTTCCTGAGACGATCCGGATGATATCATTCGCAAGAAACCATGTTCCGACGATAAGAGGCGTGATGATGATGAGAAAAACTTTGAAAGTCTTGTTGGCGATTTCTTCGAAGCGCATACGATTGGTGAAGATGAAACGTGAAAGAAGCGGCAAGATCAAGCCGGCTAACATGGCAGGGAAGAAAATCAAGTTTTCCATGATCTTATAGGCGACGTTATAGATACCGACATGGGAATTCGATTGGAAAAGCGAGAGAAGGATGGTATCCATTTTGAAATATATAAATGTGATGATGGCTGTCATGCCCATCGGCCAAGATTCGCGAAGGAAGCGTTTCCAATAAATGAAATCAAAAGTGAGATGGAATGATGCATAGCGTCGGCTTAATAAAAGAGCTAATATGGCGTTGAATGAGAGCGATATGATGAGGGTGGTAGCGATAGCTAGGAATCCCCAATTGGCTTTTACGATAAGAGCGACGGAACCCACTTGGAGAAGTTTGCCGATGAATTCAATCATGGCGATTTTATCCATGGCGAGATGTTTCTGAAAGATGCCGTTAAGAGTGAGAGAAAGTGTCGAGAATATTATGGCTCCGGCTGCGATGACGATACCTGCTTTGACGTCGCTCGAATAATTAAAGAAAACGACGATAAAAGGCGCTATCATAGCAAGCATGACGGATGATGCGAGACGGAGCGCTATGACATTGCCGAGGATTTTTCCTTCGTCGGCTCCATCACGCGATATTTCTCGAGCGGTCACTGAGCCGAGTCCGAGATCAGCGACAGCTGAGAAGAATGCAAAGAAAGCCAGGACAGTAGCGTATTTTCCGAATCCGTCCTGACCAAGATAGCCGGTAATCAAGCGTATGGATAAAAGCGAAAGCGCGACGGTCGAAAAAACTTTGAGCGCTGAATTGATGATGACGATATAAGCGATTTTCCGGGCTACGGCCATAAGAATGATGACAGCGGATTTGTCCTTGAATTATAGCAGTATTTTGTCGCTCAGGATATGAGAAATCCCGCCAATTTCAAGCGGGATTTTTCTAGGGTATTGAATTTATATCAGGCGATCGATACTTCATCGGTCGGTTTCGGTCTGACGAGTACCTTCCTTTCTTCTCCTTTCCCAATGCTCTCGGTGGTGACAGAGGGCATATGAGCAAGATGGGAGTGGATGATTTTCCGTTCATAAGGAAGCATCGGACGAAGCGCTACGGAAATATTATTTTCTAAGGCTTCAGAACAGGCTTTTTCAGCTTCTCGTTCCAAGGCTTCGCGTTTTCCTGCAAAATAACCGTTAATATCGACGATTATATCGGTCCGTTCGCCTACGCGTTTACGGAGCATTACTCGAACTAGATGTTGTATAGCTGCAAGATTTATGCCATGCTGTCCAATCAGCAAATTTTGGTTTTCAGCGATTTCTGCTTGGCAGGTGATTATGCCATCTGATGTCACCTGTGTTTTCACAGAAGCCGAAAATCCCATTTTTTCGAGCACATTGGTAACGATGTCCGTGAGTTCTTCTTGATGTTCAGTGGCCATAGAGTTAGAATTCTTTCCGTTTAATGATGAATGTCTGTTGGACGAGCATGAAAACGGTCGAAACAAGCCAATAAAGCGAAAGAGCAGCAGGGAACGTGACGCCGATAAAGAAGGTGAGACCAGGACCGAGATAAAGCATCTGTTTATTCATGATAGTGGCGATATCTGATTGATTCGCCTCAGCGTTCTGTTGGGTCGGTTGGCCTTGGAGCAGTGTTTTTGTTTGGAAATATTGTGCAAGAGCCGCAAGAGCTGCAAAGATATAATTTGGTTTTGAAAGATCAATGAACCCGATGAAAAAATGGCTGACCATCCCCGGATTATTGATAAAGAAATAGAGATTTTCTTGGGAAATAAGGAAACCGGACTGGGAAATATTGATGATGACCCGATAGATAGCAATGAGGAATATGAGCTGGATGATGAGTGGCAGGCATCCAGAAACAGGATTGGCGCCGTGCTCTTTATAGAGCGCCATAATGGCTTTTGTCTGGGCTTCCTTGTCTTCTTTATGGCGTTTTTGGAGTTCTTTTATCTTCGGTTGAAGCTCTTGCATCTTTTTTTGCGACTCAATCTGCTTCTTTGAAAGGGGGATAAAAAAAGCTTTAAGCAGGAGTGTTGTTAGTATGATGGCAATGCCGAAATCATGTCCTGGAATCACATCATAGAAGAACACGATAACGTTGTATAGCGGTTGGTAGATAGCGATATGGAAAAGTGCGACCATAGGATACTAATCTTTTTGCTTATGTATATATTTGATGATACGCGAAACAATCGATAAGGAAGTGTAATAATCCATATGTTTCGGCTGTTTCTTAGCGAAAAAAACGATGTCGATTCCGGAGGGCCATTCAGAGCGTAATGAGGTGAAAGCTTCGGAAATGACTCTGCGAAGATGATTCCTGTCAACGGCAAGAGGAAGAGATTTTTTGCTTAGTGAAAATCCTACCCTAAGTCCTGCTATTGCGTTTTGAGAGATCCTACAGCCGATTTCCTCAAAAAAAAGAGGCTTTCCGCTACGAAAAACTCTGTCAAAGTCTACTTTTTTCGTTATACGGAAGCCTTTTTTTAGCATATCTTACGCTACAGCGAGTCTTTTACGGCCAACAGCTCGGCGCGCAGCGATGACTTTGCGGCCGCTGGCAGTGCTCATGCGCTCCAGAAAACCGTGCCGGCGTGCACGCTTACGCGTTTTCGGCTGATATGTCCTTTTTGGCATACGGATTATTCCTAGGGTTATTACAGTTTTCACAGTATATCAGAAGAGGGGAGAAAGTCAACCGCTTTGCAGAATATTTTAGCTCGACAGAGACTGTTTTTCCTGATAGAATGTATATGTTATCGGAAAATTCTCTCAAATGTATGAATATCCAGTATTACGGTGATTATTGCTTTAAAATAAGCACGAAACCAGCCGGAAGAGCTACGGATGACATTATCATCTGGACGGACCCGTTAGAAAAGGGCGCCGGTCTTCGTTCGCCGCAGGGAGAAGCGAATATCGTTTTTTTGACGCATGGTGACACTCAAGCGGCACGTGAATCGCTGAAAGGCGAGCCTGTTATCATTGACGCTCCGGGAGAATACGCCGCTCGCGGAATTACAGCACTTGGTTTTCCGGCTTTTTGTGACGAAGAAGAAGGAGCTCTTCGTGGACAGAATACCGTTTTTGTTTTTGAAAGCGAAGACATTCACATGTGCTTTCTCGGAGCTCTTGGTCATGATTTGTCGCCTGAGACATTAGGAAAATTGAATGGCATCGATATTTTGTTCGTTCCAGTAGGTGGAGATGATACTATTTCAGCAAAGTTAGCGGCTGAGCTTGTGAGGAAGATTGAACCGAATGTTGTTATACCGATGCATTATGCTCTGTCTGGATTGGCGGTGCGCTTGAGCAGTGAGAAGGCTTTTTGTGAGGCTCTCGGCAATTGTCCTCGAGAGACCTTGCAAAAATTCAATATAAAGAAGAAAGATCTTGAAGAAAAGATGCTTGAAGTGGTGTTGCTTGAGCGCGGAGCATAGCGTACGCGATTATGGCTTTTGATATTTGGGAAAAGATAGAGGCGATTCGACATCAGCCAGAGTCTGTCCGTATGCGGTATGCTCTGGCCTGTGTTGGTATTTCGATGCTGCTGATCATCGGTCTTTGGCTTCTTTCGGTTCGTGAAGGATTTTCGGATTTTTCTGAAGGCTTATCGGCAACGATAGAAAAAGGGAAAGAAATCAATCCTCAAACGGATACGCCATCGCTCAATGATATGTTTGAACAGTCAAAAACGCTTCGCGTCGATAGTTCGGGGAAAACGGGCCAGCAATTTTTTGATGAGAAGCTCCAGCAATCGCAGCAGGGAACGGCAAGTGGCATAGGGACGGAACAATAATGTGATTATCCAGTAAGACAAGTTATTTCTCGAGTATGTCGAAAGAAATCGGAGCCTTCCATGATGGAAAAATCGAAGACCGCAGCATCGCCGATGAAGTAAGGCAATCCTATCTTGATTATGCGATGTCCGTTATCGTATCGCGTGCATTGCCTGATGTTCGTGATGGTTTGAAACCGGTGCATCGTCGCATTCTGTATTCTATGTGGTCGACCGGTCTCCGTTCCACGGCCAAGTTCCGGAAATCTGCGACAGTTGTCGGTGAAGTGCTCGGTAAGTATCATCCGCATGGTGATTCTGCCGTATATGAAACCATGGTTCGTTTAGCGCAGGATTTCTCCATGCGTTATCCACTCGTGTGGGGACAGGGAAACTTCGGTTCCATGGATGGTGACTCAGCTGCTGCGTATCGTTATACGGAAGCGAAACTCATGCCGATCGCTGAGGAGATGCTTGTAGATATCGAAAAAGATACCGTTGATTTCATACCGAACTTTGATGGTGTGCACGAAGAACCGGTCGTGTTGCCAGCGAAATTGCCACAGCTTCTTTTGAACGGCACTGTCGGTATCGCGGTCGGTATGGCTACCAATATCCCGCCGCACAATCTCAATGAGCTTGTGGATGGTATCTGTCATCTTGTTGACCATCCAGAAGCAAGCGTGGATGATCTCATGGAATTCATCAAAGGTCCGGATTTTCCGACTGGCGGCATCATCTATAATCACAAGGATATTCGTGAAGCCTATGCGTCTGGTAAGGGCCCGATCGTATCACGCGCTAAGGCTGAGATCGTTGAGAATAAAGCGGGACAATTCCAGATCGTTATCACAGAGATGACGTATGCTACCAACAAGGCGACGCTTATCATGAAGATCGCCGAGCTTGTGAAGGAAGAGAAGATTATCGGTATAAAGGATTTGCGCGATGAGTCCGATAAGGATGGCGTACGTATCGTTGTAGACCTTAAAAAGGAGGCTTTTCCACAGAAAGTGCTGAATCAGCTTTATCAGATGACTGATTTGCAAAAGAATTTTAATGTCAACATGCTGGCGCTTGTTGATGGAACTGATCCGCAGATTCTCACGTTGAAGAGTATTCTTGAACACTATATCAAGCATCGAGAAATCGTCGTGGTGCGTCGCACGGAGCATGATCTCCAGAAAGCTAAGGATCGAGCGCATATCCTTGAGGGGTTGAAGATCGCTCTTGATCATATTGACCAGATCATTGAGACCATCAAGAAATCTCCGACCAAAGAGGAAGCGCACGCGAACCTCATGAAGAAATTCAAGCTTTCTGATCGCCAAGCGACAGCTATTCTTGAAATGCAGCTTCAGCGTCTTGCTGGTCTTGAACGCAAGAAAATTGAGGATGAGCTTGAAGAGAAGCTTAAGCTTATCGCATATCTCGAGGACCTGCTGAAACATCGTAATAAGATTCTCGGCCTTGTGAAGAGCGAGCTTTTGGAGGTGCGTGATCGGTTCGGGGATGCCCGTAAGACGAAAGTTATCAAGACTGGCGTTTCAGAATTCAAGCAGGAAGATCTTATTCCGAATGAAGAGGCGATTATAACGCTCACCGAGGATGGCTATATCAAGCGTATGAACCCGAGCGTTTATCGTGTACAGAAACGCGGTGGCAAGGGAGTTATCGGTGCGACCACGAAAGAAGAGGATCGCATAGCGAAAGTGCTTACTATCGAGACGCATGATAATCTCATGTTTTTCACGGACTCAGGAAAGGTTTTCCAGACGAAAGCTTATGAGATTCCAGAGTCATCCCGGACTTCTAAGGGTCAGGCAATCGTGAATTTCCTTCAGCTAACGCAGGAAGAGAAGATTACTGCGGTCATTTCGTTCAAGCCTAGTGATTATAAGTACCTTTTCATGGCAACTCGCAATGGAACCGTCAAGAAGACGAAAATTGAGGATTTTGAAAATGTTCGTCGGAGTGGTCTTATCGCGATTACTCTTGAAAAGGGTGATGTGCTTGGTTGGGTAAGTCCGACGACAGGAACAGATGAAGTTGTCATGACAACGGCTGACGGTCAATCAATCCGATTCAAGGAGTCAGATGTCCGTCCGATGGGAAGGAATGCAGCCGGCGTGCGAGGCATGAAGATGAAGGATGCCCAGGACTTGATCGTCGGTATGGATATCGTTGCGAAAGATGCTAAGGATATGGAGGTGCTGGTCCTGTCTCGGCATGGTTATGGTAAACGTAGTGCCCTCAAACAGTTTAAAGCGCAGAAGCGCGGCGGTTCCGGCATCAAGGCGATGAAGGTGACTGACAAGACCGGTGATATCGTCGGTGCGCTCATCACCAGTATGGAAAACATCGAGGACGATCTCATCCTCACATCTGAGAAGGGAACGATCATCCGTATTCCGTTCAAGAGCGTACCGCTTCTTGGTCGTGTGACACAGGGTGTCCGTGTCATGAAACCGCAGGCCGGTGACAGTGTCGCAGCTTTCACGATATTGTAACAAGAAGTTCATAAAAAACCGGCTCTCAAAGGCCGGTTTTTTCTTGAAAAAAGCAGCCAAAAGAGGCTGCTTATGAAGTGTCCACAAAATCATGGATGGCATGTGATTTCGACGAGATATCGGAGCGGACCGATTTTGAGGATGTGAGTATCATTGTCGGGAAGCATAATGCTCACGAGTCCATCAGGTTGCTTCGGATTTTCATCCCATGACCAAGCAGGAATTTTGACGGAACTAACGTCGATATGGTTCCCTGAAAGCATGATACGAATTTTCCCATCCCCAAAAAAGCTTTCCATCACCTTGTATGAGCCCTTCAGAGGACCTTGTTTTCCGATGGAGATGTAACAACTTTGACGGGTGAGGATTTTTTTAAATGAATCGGCAACACGATGAAGAGCGGTTAGCGTTACGGTTACCATGGAATTTTCCTTTCTCAAAGAACGACGGAGGACACTGTTACTAAAACATAGAATAATAAAAATGTAAATATCTTCAAGTGAGTGACTATCTTGGTCTATGATATTGTATGTAGGATATCTTCTTGCGGCGTGCGAGTTCATCTGATTTATGGCACTGATGCCCTCAATACATGCAGATACTTGTGACGATTTGTAATGCGCTCGCGAAGAACGATATGTTCAGTTTTCTTTTGGCTTTGAAACATTTTTTCTTTACGTGGCTGGGGAATCCGTGGTATCTTTTACCTGCATATTTTTTCTTCATATATGAAAGATTATTCTGCATTACAGCCAAGAAGGAAATCGAGGGTCGTCATGGTGGGCGGCGTCGGTATCGGTGGGGATAATCCGATCCGTGTGCAGACGATGACCAATACTGATACGCTCGATATCGAAGCGACGGTTGCGCAGATTAAAGCATGCGTGAAGGCTGGTTGCGAGCTCATCCGGCTCACGACGCCGACGCCTCGGCATGCCCAGGCGCTCGGAGCGATTCGCGAGGCGCTCGCGAAGGATGGCATTACGATTCCGCTCATTGCTGATATCCATTTTTTGCCGGCAGCGGCTTTCGAAGCGCTCAAGTGGGCGGACAAGATCCGACTCAATCCGGGCAATTTTCTCGATGGTAAGATTTTCCGTGAGTTGGCATTCAATGATGCGAGCTATGCCAAAGAAATTGAAAGAATCGAGGAAAGTCTACTCCCGTTTATCGAAGCAGCCAAGACAGCTGGAAAACCGATCCGTATCGGTTCTAATCATGGATCGTTATCAGACCGCGTGCTGTCACGTTTCGGTGATACGCCACAGGGCATGGTTGAGTCAGCGATGGAATATCTCCGCATTTTCAAAAAATATGATTTTGAGGAAATCATTGTCGCTATGAAAGCTTCTGATCCGCTTATTATGATTGAGGCGAATCGTCTTTTAGTGTCTATAATGGAAAAGGAGGGCATGGACTACCCTATCCACCTCGGCGTAACGGAAGCGGGTAATGGCGAAGAGGGAAGAGCCAAGTCGACGCTCGGTATCGGCACGCTCCTTCTCGAGGGTCTGGGCGATACGATCCGCGTCTCGCTCACGGAAGACCCGGCGAAAGAGATCCCGACCTGCTATGGCATCCTCCAGGCGACGCATCGGCGCATCACTCGGGCGGAGTTTATCTCGTGTCCATCGTGCGGTCGGACACTTTATGATATCGAGGAAGTGGCAAACATCATCAAAGAACGTCTCGGCCATCTGAAGGGTGTGCGTATCGCCATCATGGGCTGCATCGTGAATGGTCTCGGTGAGATGGCAGATGCAGACTTCGGGTACGTTGGTGGTGCGCCGGATAAGGTGAATCTGTACTATAAGAAGGAGTTGGTGCGGCGGGATGTGCCGCAGGCAGAGGCAGTCGATGCGCTCATCGGGCTGATTAAGGAAAAGGGGATGTGGGTTGAGCCAATCGTCTGACCAAAAAAGAGTCTTTGAAATTTGTCAAAAGCCGGGTTTTTTGGTATGTAGAAGAAGCAGTTCTTTTTAGAAGGAGATCGTTGTGGATGAAGAAATACCTGTTCGTATTCCAGGTTTAGGGACTATTCCCTGTACCAAACGGCTTTATCCGGGTGAACCGCTGAAACAGGAAGGCGGTGCAGGCGATGTCGGAGACGACGCTCCGAAAAATACCGAAGACTCACAGGATGAATAATAAACAGTTACAAAGGCGTGCAATGCACGCCGTTTTTCTTGCCTAAAAAACAGATATGTGTTATCGTTCATTTGTTAATTTTTTTACAACGAGCAGATGTTGGTCTGAGCAAAGTCAAAGACGAGCATCTTGCTGACAAAAATGCTTATGGCACTTACGCACAAGCAAAAGGAGAAAGTGACTGGTGAAGTGAAGCGGCACGATAAGGACACGGGTTCCCCGGAATATCAGATCGCTTTGTTCACTGAGCAGATCAAGCGCCTTACGACTCACCTCAAGAAGAATAAGAAGGACTTCCATTCTCGTCGTGGACTCTTGAAAATGGTTGCGAAGCGTAAAAAGCTTCTCTCATATCTTGAAAAGACGAACGAATCAGCTTATAAGGAATTGGTAACGACTCTGGGGCTTTAATCAAGCCCCTTTTTCTATCATCTGATGATAGCCTTTCGTAAGACGAATGATGTATGGCAAAATTTGCTGAGCAGCGTGTGGGTGTTTTGGTGGATATTTCCAATCTTTATTATAGCGCCCGAGTGTTGTATGGAAAGAAGGTGAATTATCGTAATATTCTTGAAGCGGCTGCTGGTGGACGTAAGCTTATCCGCGCTATCGCATATGGCATTAAAACAGCCGAAGCAACAGAAGAAAAGTTTTTCGAAGCCCTCGAGAAGAGCGGCTATGAGGTCAAGACCAAGGATCTCCAGATCTTTCCAGACGGATCCAAGAAAGGTGACTGGGACGTCGGCATCGCAGTTGATGCCATCAAGATGGCTCCAAAGCTTGATGCGCTTGTGCTTCTTTCGGGTGATGGCGATTATGTTTCGCTCGCGGAATATATACAGAATACGTATGGCTGTCGTGTCGAAGTGATTGCTTTCGCCGAATCGGCCTCGGCTAAATTGATTGATATTGCTGATGATTTCATCAATCTTTCGAGTGATAAGCGACGTTTTCTTATTTCATAGGTTGATGTTGCATACGAAGACAGTCTTGTTTTGGCAGGGCTGTTTTTCTTTGACAAAAGGGCGAAAATGACGCTAAACTGAGGGCAGTTAGTCTTAATTCGAGCCTTTTTCAGGTTTATAGCTACACGATTCTTCACGAAACTCTCGGGGAGAGCCGCGTGTTTATGAGCTTGAATAGGCTATAAGCATTTTTATATGCAAGAGAAGAAATGGTCTCTCGAACTCGGTGGCCGCGAACTGATTATCGAGACAGGGACGCTGGCCAAGCAGGCAAGCGGGTCAGTGACAGCGCGTTATGGTGATACGGTTGTCTTGGCAACCGCGACAATGAGCAAGGAAATGTCCAAGATTACGGGCTATTTCCCACTCATGGTGGACTACGAAGAGCGGTACTATGCCGCGGGCAAGATTAAGGGATCGCGCTTCATCAAGCGTGAAGGCCGTCCATCGGATGATGCTATTCTTTCGGGGCGCGCGGTGGATCGTACGATTCGGCCATTGTTCGATAGCCGCATGCGCAACGAAGTACAGGTGGTCGTGACGACACTGTCGTATGATGGAGTGAATGATCCTGATCTCGTAGCGATGATTGCGGCTTCGGCGGCGCTTACGCTCTCGGATATTCCGTGGAATGGACCGATCGGAGCGGTACGCGTAGGGCTTCAGAATGGTGCATTCATACTCAATCCTTCAAGCGAGGAGTGTAAAAGTGGCATGCTTGATCTTCTGGTCTCGGGCACCAAAGACAAGATCAATATGATCGAGTGCGGCGCTAATGAGATTACCGAAGAAAAGATGGGAGAGGCTTTCGAGTTCGCTTTTGAAGCCGTCCAGAAGATAGCAGCATTCATTGAGGATATCAGGAAAGAAGCTGGCAAAGAAAAGCGTGCTGCGGCTATGCTCCGTGGTTCTGATGAGTTTGAGGCTGATATCCGCGCTTTTTGTGAACAGTCTGGTTTGGCAGAAGCGCTCTATCTTCGTCCAAAGCAGTCCATGGAAACGAAGGTTGCTGAAATCAATGCAGAAATCGCGAAATATGCGATGGAAAAATACTCGGATCAGAAAAATCTGAACGAACTCCTTTCCATTATCACCGAAGAAGTCTCTGACGAAGCGGTGCATGAGAACATCCTGAAGAAAGGCGCTCGTCCGGATGGCCGCGGTGTGACGGAGATTCGCCCGATCACTTGCAATGTTGGTATCCTGCCGCGTACGCACGGTACTGGCCTCTTCACGCGTGGTGAGACTCAAGCTTTGACCGTCACGACGCTTGGCGCTCCTGGCGATGAAATGGTCGTTGATACGATGGAAACCGATATCAAGAAGCGTTACATGCACTTCTACAATTTTCCGCCGTATTCCGTCGGTGAAGTGCGTCCGATGCGTGGTCCAGGCCGCCGGGAAATCGGCCATGGTGCACTTGCTGAAAAGGCACTTGTGCCGGTACTGCCGAGCAAAGAAGAATTTCCTTACACGATTCTTCTTGTTTCCGAGGTGCTCGAGTCAAATGGCTCATCTTCTATGGCTTCGACATGCGGTTCCACACTTTCCCTTATGGATGCTGGTGTACCGATCCGGAAACCGGTTGCGGGTATCGCGATGGGCGTAATTACAGGCAAGGATGGCGAGTATAAAGTGCTGACTGACATCCAAGGTTTGGAAGACCATTATGGAGATATGGACTTCAAAGTGGCTGGCACCAAAGATGGTATCACAGCCATGCAGATGGATGTGAAGATTGATGGTCTGACCCCGGCGATGCTCAAAGTGGCTATCGCGCAGGCGCTCGAAGGTCGACTCTTCATCATGGATAAGATGCTTGCAACGATTCCGGAAGTGCGCAAGACGATGTCTCCGTACGCGCCGCGCATCATCACGCTCCACATCAATCCGGAGAAGATTCGTGATGTCATCGGCCCGGGCGGCAAGATGATCAACCAGATCATCGACGAGACGGGTGTTTCGATCGATATTGAGGATGATGGTTCAGTATTTATCACATCTTCCGAAGAAGCTGGTGCAACAAAGGCGGTTGAATGGATCACAAATCTCACTCGCGAAGTGAAAGCAGGTGAGCTTTTTCAAGGTCGCATAACGCGCATCATGAATTTCGGCGCTTTTGCTGAAGTATTGCCGAACCAGGAAGGGTTGATCCATATTTCAGAGCTCGCGGATCATCGAGTCGAAAAAGTGGAAGATGTCGTGCGCGTCGGAGACGTTGTTCCGGTCATCGTAAAGGAGATAGACGCTCAGGGGCGTATCAATCTTTCGCATAAGGCAGCTCTGAAAAAACTCAGTGACGTTTCAGGTGAATAAGCGCTGTCTAGTGTTTGCGACAGTTTGGTGTATACTAAAGGAGAGGTAATGCCTCTCCTTTAGATTTATCGCAGAATGTTTATGTCACTGTTTTCTTTTGGGACAGAAACCGATCGTTCAAATAAAAAAGGTGATATCCCGCAGGAGTTTTATGATGCCGTAAGCGTCATGGAAGATGTTCCGTTTGGAAAATTTGAGAAACAGCCTGTGACAACCTCGCAGATTAGCCAAGCAGAGAAACTCGCAGATGGAGCGAGCCCATTTTTAGATGCGTTTCCTTCAAAAAAAGAAGCGGCTGCAGAAGGTACAATAACATTTCAGCCTTCGTCTGAGGATACACAGCCGATAGATGTTCCATCCGAACTTGTTTTTTCTGATGAAATTGACAAAAACACCCGTTTTTCTGAACCAGAAACGAAATCTGATTTTTCGTCCCCTAAAAAACATACTGCAACGCTTATCATAGCGATTTCATCTATTGCGATAGTCTGCATCGCTCTCGCGTATTATTTCTTTTCTTACAGGCCAACGCATCAACAGCCGGAGATGTCGACTTTTTCTGAAGTTTCAGAGTCAACTTCATCCGAAGTACAATCAGAAACGGCAAGTACAATGCCTTTTGCAACGGATACGCCGAATTATCTGCCTATTGACACCGAAACAGCGACTGCAGAAAGCGTTCGAGCGGCTTTCTTGCAAATTTCAACTCAGATGGCCGATGCCGGGATGGATCAGCCGGTAGAATTCTTCGTAACGGATAACAACAATAACCCTATCGCATTCAGCCGGTTTGCCTATATGACGGGTATTGCTTTACCGGCGGATTTTTTGGCATTGTCCAATGAGACATTTTCGTTCTGTGTTTATAATGATGGAGGACAGATGCGTTTTGTTCTCGATCTTTCATTTAAGGATGCGGCAACTGCCGAAAAACTTATCACATCGAACGAATCCGGGCTGCCGGCTGCATTCCAAAAATTATTTTACGGAACAGAGGTTATTGCTCCGAATGCAGCGATATTCCGATCAGGCGCTTATGGCTCCTCAGTTATTCGTTATGTGAATCTTGATATTGATCGTCATTATTCTCTTGATTATGTCATTGAAAATGGCGAGATGATAATCAGTTCAAGCAAGGATGCCCTTCGCGCTTTCTTGGCAGTACGACAATCGAAATGACGCGAATGGCTGTATAGAAGCTTTTTGATGATGTTAGAGAAAGTCCGATACTTTATTTTCTGATAGATAGATGTGCGATATCTGGTATGTCCAGTCGATAAGAGAGAAATGCCGATGAATAAGCGTCGTATCATAGTGATACATTGACCCGAGTCGTTTTTTCTGCTATAATGGATTTGTAAGGTTTGATTCTTTGACAACCGCTCCCTCTCTTACTGCGAAAGCAGCCATTCAGGGACAGTGGAAGAGCTCTCATCCGCAGCGATGCGTTGCGAAGGAGAACTCTTTCACTGTTCAAGTGTTTCGACAATGCATCGAAACCGCTCCGCCCTAACACGGAGACAAAAAACAAAAACAAAAGACGGGGTTAGCTACACAGCGGATGGAAATCGCGTTTGTATCTGCTGCGTAGCTAATGCCCACGCTCTTGAAAATAATAAACATCAAGAGAAAAAATAAAAAGAAACAAAAAAATCGTTCTTTCAAACAAAACAAAGGCTTTATGCCAGAGAATGGTGAAGGGAGAAGTGCTTGAAACGTTAGGACAAGCGCAAAAAAATGACATGCGCACAAACTACACGAATGTTCCTTGGATCACTGATGCTACTTACCCGGGCTAGGTGACCGAAATATACGTGTTGGCACATGCAACGTCGGGCGCTACAGAGCCAAAATTTATATTATTTGGGCGTTCATAGCGCCCGGCACCAACAATTCCTGAAGGGAAGGGGTCGGGCAGAGTATGGAAGAATAGATTGTAGAGATGGCTTGAAAGGCCATTTTTTTATTGTAAAAAAGAGATCAAAATTTTGATCATATGGGGACTTTCTCACTTTCATCTCCGATTGGTACGCTTGGTGAGCGCATCGGTTGCCAGTATCTTCAACAAAAAGGCTATCGTATATTAGAGCGCAATTATTGCAATGCTCACGGACGTAGGCTTGGAGAAATCGATATCGTAGCCGAAAAAGAGAAGAAACTTATTTTTGTTGAAGTAAAAACACGTATTGATCCAGGAACATCATTGCCTGAAGAAAACGTGACACGCGAGAAGCTGCGGAAGCTTGAACGCGTAGCTGTCCATTATCTTCGGGAAAAACATTCTGAAAATCGTCCGTATGCTTTTGATGTGCTCGCCATAACGTATGACAAGAAAACAAAAACAGCTCACGTGAGGCATCTAGAAAGCGTTTTTTTATGAAATCGCCATCGACAAGAGGTATATTTTTTGCTATAATAAAGAAAGTAATAGTTGTTGATGATACAAAACTATGGCGCTTGATCAGGCAGTGATTGCGGAATTGAAGGAAAAGCTTTTAATTGAAAAGAAACGTTTGGAAAGCGAACTTTCCGGTTTCGCAGATTCTACGGAGGTCCCGGGCGATTATAAGACTGCTTTTGACAATATCGGTACGGATGAAGACGAGAATGCGACTGAAGTTGAAGAATATGTCGATAATCTCGCGCTCGAAAGCAATCTTGAAGGTCAGCTTCGCGATGTGGATGATGCGCTTGCCAAGATAGAACAGAACACTTACGGTATTTGTGAAAAGACTGGACAGGAAATTAGTATAGAAAGACTTAAGGCATATCCAGCGGCGCGTACCGTGGTTTGATTGGTGTCCGTGTGACTATGATAAGGCTGCAGAAAGCGGTGCATGGCGCGTTTTCGGTAGCCTTTTTCTTTTTTTTGTGTCAAGCAGCCCGTGTGTTGGTGGAAATATTTATTCCTTCTTCTGTCGTTTGTAATGGAAGTGCGGCATTTGGGGTTCATGTTCCCTCAGAAATAGGAGTGATAATCGGCATAGCCAGTACCATCTTTTTTATCGCAGGCTGGATTTTCATGGGCAACGAACCGAGATGGGAATGGCCTTGGATCTTTCTGATAGCTGCCGGTTTTTCCAATCTTGCTGAAAGGCTTTTTTTCGGTTGCGTGGTAGACTATATACATATATCAGCTTTCCCTGTTTTCAATGTGGCGGATGTATTGTTGACGGTTGGAACAGTATCATTGTTTCTTTTCTTTCCGCGCTTTTCGGAGAACGATAAGATGTAACTGTATGTCTTCAAAAGTATATTCAGCGGCCACTATCGGCCTTGAAAGCGTTCCTGTCGAAGTTGAAGTTGATGTGTTGCCTCAAGGACTACATCATTTTACTTTGGTAGGACTTCCCGATACAGCTATCAAGGAATCACGTGATCGTGTGAGTGCAGCGATTAAGAATAGTGGATTTAAACCTCCGCATCAGCATGGACGCATCACTGTTAATTTGGCACCGGCGGATCTCCCAAAAAATACTCCGATTTATGATCTTCCGATGGCGCTTGGTTTTTTGTTGGCTACCAAACAACTTTCATTTGATCATAGGAAAAAACTCTTCGTGGGGGAGCTTGCTCTTGATGGTTCGGTGAGGCGTGTCCAGGGAGCATTGCCGATCGCTCTATTCGCTCAGGAACAAGGTTTTGATGAAGTGTATGTTCCGACGGAGAATGCTGATGAGGCAGCATTGGTCGATGGTATAAGAGTTATGCCGGCGAGGCATCTGTTGGATGTCGCTCGGCATTTGAGAGGTGAGTCAGTAATGGAGCCGTTCACTCGAAAGGCCGAGATATTTGAACCCGCATCGGATCAATCGGCGTTGGATATGTCGTATGTGCGCGGTCAAGAACATGCCAAAAGAGCCCTGGAAATAGCGGCTGCCGGAGGGCATAATGTGTTATTTATCGGGCCGCCAGGAAGCGGGAAAACATTGCTGGCCCAGACATTGCCGACCATTTTGCCACGTCTCGATTTTGAGGAGAGTCTTGAAGTGACGAAGATATTTTCAGTAGCGGGAAGATTATCTCGTAAAGATGCGCTTGTAAAGGAGCGGCCGTTTCGAGCGCCGCATCATACGGCGAGCGCTGTGGCGTTAATCGGTGGCGGAGCTTTCCCGAAACCGGGAGAGATCAGTTTGGCACATAGGGGCGTATTATTTCTTGACGAGTTCGCCGAGTTTTCTCGTGCTGTGCTTGAAAATCTCCGACAACCATTGGAAGATGGTTGTGTCACGGTTTCTCGAGCCAAAGGGTCGTTGCATTTTCCATCGCGATTTATGTTGGTTGCCGCAATGAATCCTTGCCCGTGCGGATATGCGGGCGATCCGGAACATATGTGTTCGTGTTCGCCGCATCAAGCGGCTAAATATCGCCAGAAAATATCAGGACCGATCATGGATCGTATCGATCTTCACGTCGAAGTGCCTCGGCTGAAAATTGAAAAGCTTGATGAATCAACATCGGATGCTGAACCGAGCACAGCCATTCGAGAACGTGTTGAGAAAGCGCGAGCAATGCAGAAAGTCCGTTTTGCGGAACCAAAAACTAATGCTGAGATGTCATCGCAGATGGTGAAGAAACATTGCACGTTGGATGATGCTTCGAAAGAGCTTGTGCGTGCGGCTGTTTCAAAACTCCAGCTTTCTGCACGTGGCTACATGCGGGTTCTCAAGGTGGCGAGGACAATCGCTGACCTCGTGGAAGCGGAACATATCGCGCCGTCGCATATCGCTGAAGCGCTCCAGTATCGGTTCAAGGATTGATGATAAGGAAGATAAAGCAGAATCGGTACGTATGATTCAGGCATGTTTATTACGACGCATGTTTACGAAAAAGATATGCTGGTTGGCTGTATCAGTCGGGCTTGTTTTGTTCGTGTATGCGTATTATGAGTATAAGTATCAGCCATCAGCATGGGAACTTGCGAGTGCTTATAAAAGCATAGTCATTATCGATGATGGCATAGAATGGCATGATACGACAGACGCGGAGACCGTAGGGGATTTTTTGAATCGAGCAGGCCTTATTTTGGGAGAAGAAGACAGAGTTGCTCCGGGCTATGATGAGAAGCTGTTGGTCGGAACAGATATAATTATTCACCGCGCAAAGACGGTATCAATCGCTTCTGATGGCGGGACGAGGGAATGGCAGACGCTTTCCGGCACCGTTGAGGAAGCGCTTACGGATGCAGGAATCGCGCTTGACGAGGATGATATCGTGAAGCCGGAACGGGAGGAAGCGGTGCATGACGGTATGAAGATTTCGGTCATTCGTGTCGAAATCCGCGAGGAATCCGTTGAGAAGGCGGTTGCTTTCGATAAGACGGCAAATGAGGATGATACGCTTTCGTGGAGGAAGACGATTGTGACCCAGAAAGGCGAGAATGGCATCGATCGGTTGACGTATCGTGTCAGTTCTCATGATGGGAAAGAGGTGAGCAGAAAACTTATTCAAACTGAGCGGATAAAGGATCCTGTAACAGAGATTACGACGCAGGGAACGTATGTGAAAGTCGGGAAAAGCCACAGCGGAGGCGCTTCGTGGTATGCTTATACGGGAACGATGTCGGCTGCTAACCCATGGTTGCCATTGGGAAGCTATGTGAAAGTGACGAATACAGCAAATGGCAAAAGCGTCATCGTGAAGATCAATGATCGAGGCCCGTTTGTCGGTGGGCGCATCGTTGATCTTGATAAGGTAGCATTTCAGAAAATCGCCTCGCTTGGCGCCGGTGTCATTAATGTGAAGATGGAAGAAATAGAGAATTAACGCTTATGGAGAAAGTAAGAGCCAAAAAATCTCTGGGACAGAATTTCCTCAATGATTTTGAAATCATCGGACGCATATTTGAGGCGGCGGAAATCCAGCAATCTGATTATGTGCTCGAGATAGGGCCAGGGACGGGTGCGTTGACATTCCGGCTTTCTGATCGCGTGGAAAAACTTGTCGCAATCGAGCTCGATCATCAGTTAGTGGAACGATTGCAGCAGCATTTTGTGGATTCGCAGAATGTTTCTATTCTTGAAGGAAATATCTTGGATGTCCATCTTGAGGAGCTTCTGCATGCGATCGGATATGCAGAACATCCGTATAAGATCGTTGCGAATATCCCGTATTACATTACGGCGCCAATCATTCGGACGCTTTTGGCTCTCAAGCATCAGCCAGTGTCGATGACGCTCATGGTACAGAATGAAGTCGCTGATCGTCTTGCGGCACAGCCAGGAAGCATGAGTCTGCTTTCGGTGATGGCTCAGTTTTATGCGGAGGTGGAGAAAAAATTCGTCGTACCGAAAGAGGCATTTGATCCGGTTCCGAAAGTAGAGAGCGCCATTATCCATATCATTCCGAAACGTTCGTACGATAAAGATAAGGATAGACGGGTGTTTCGTCTAGTGCGAGCAGGCTTCTCGGCGAGACGGAAGACGCTGGTAAATAATCTTTCATCGAGCCTTATGATTTCACGCGACGATGCGACGCGTCTTATGGAAAGTATCGGTCTTCGAAAAGATATTCGCGCCCAAGCGCTTGCTGTGGATGATTGGGAAAGGCTCGCAGCGATATGGCCTGAAGCGTGATTTCTCAGAAGCGGTCTCACCGGATGGAGGGGCCGCTTTTTTAGAATAAGATAGCGAGTATCATGAAGCCGTAGAGTATGGTGATGCCAAGGATGACTCCGGGCAGTTTTCGGAAGGAAACGAAGGAAGCATTCGTGTCGGTACCGCGTTGCATCGCCCAAAAAGCGAGACTGCCGGAAAATATTGCCGGAAGAAATAGCCGGTCATCACGGAGAATAAAGGGACTTGAAACGAAGAGGATGAACATGAGGCTTCCGAGGATGAGTGCGGCATTCTGCGTACCAAGGATAACAGGCAGCGTATACACTCCATCTGCTCGGTCTCCCTCGACATCCTTGAAGTCTTTGATAGGAAGGCAGAGCGTGTAGGCGGCCAAGAGGAAAAGACTTATTGGAAGAGGAAGCGAATGGAGATTCTGATCTGGTGCGATGATCAGATATCCCGAGCAGAAGACGAGCATACCGGCAGCAGCAGCGATGAGCGTTGCGATGATCGGGAAACGCTTGAGGCGAAGCGGTTCAGCGGAATAGATCCACGCCAGTGATTGATAACATAGGATGAGCAAGAGCGCTTGGAAGCTCATGATGCCGGCGAAGAGCAGTGAAGCGGCGAAAAAGAAAATGCCGAAAGCCCGGTATGTTTCTGGTGGAATGGCCTGACGGATAAGCGGACGGTCGGGATTGGTCTTTTGATCGATCCGTATGTCGTAGAGGTCATTCATGATGACTGAAGCGAGCCAAGCGCTTTCGACAGCGGCTAATATGACAAATGCGCCTGCAAAATGGAACAGATCGAGGCGGATGAACGTATCGGAAAAGAAGAATGCTAATGCCATGCCGATAGCTAAGAGGCCGCCGTGCCAAACTAGCTGGGGAAATCGAGCATTTTTCCAGAGAGCGATAAAATATTTTGGCGTGTTTTTCCAAAGCGTAGCGCCGATGAGCGCCATGGATAATATTGCGTAGACAATGCTCATTTTTACGTTTAAGACGCTTCGGAAATCAGTAATATCGTGTGAGAATATGCGTTCAGGCGAAAGAAAGAGCGCGGCAACATCGGTAGCGTTGATAGCAAAGAATCCTTTTTGAAAACTGAGGACAGCCAGTGTTATCCATGATGGGAAAGTGCCGAGTATGAAGAGTATGGAATAGGTGCCGAGCGCTGAAAGCAGCGCTTTTTTCCAATCTGATTTAGCGTAGGCATAAAGACCCATCAGAAGCGTGACAAGTACGGTTTCGACACGTACGCCATACGTAATACCGATTTCTGGCGTATCACCGAAGAGTGTGAAGAAACGGATGATAAGGCCGCGGAATCCATCGAATTCATAGAAGCTCCAAAAATTCGTTCCATGGAAGATGATGGTATCGATGATGGGAGGTGTGAGAATGATGAGAAATCCACAGAGAAGGATATTAGCAGCTTTCCCGATGGTTGTGGCACCAGCAAAACGTACTAGTGGAAGTATGAGCAGAAAAGCGCAGAGAAAGAAGAGAAATGTGTGTGAAAATTCAAAGAAGAGAAATGAAAAAGGATGTGTCTTGAAGAGTCCGAGGGCGTTTTCGACGGTGAGGCGGGCGATGATGAGAGCTGTGAATGACGCGATGAATGCGGGCAATGTGAGAGAGGTGTTTTCAATAGCAGCGATGAATCGATTGAAGCGCATAGTGCTTTCCATTAGGAATACTGTATTGATATGGTAGCACTTGCTGGCTGAAGGGCACAACGTCCGATAGAGCGCTGCGGCGTAATATGGTAAAATACGTTGGTTCTGCGCTTATCCATTATCTTTTTGAATCATGAAATTCTGGGAACGAGGTTTGAATCCTGAACAGCGTCGAGCCGTCCTTCAAACGGAAGGTCCAGTGCTTATCTTAGCCGGCGCAGGCTCCGGAAAAACTAAGACGCTGACGCATCGCATCGCCTATCTTCTGGATGAGAAGAAAGTGCCTCCAACGCATATTCTAGCCGTGACATTTACGAACAAGGCAGCGCAAGAAATGCGTGAGCGCATCGAGACGCTTCTTTCCAAAAGCGCAGCCGCTGAATATGGATTTGTGGCTATTCCTCAATACATCGGAACATTTCATAATATCTGTTGTCGTATTCTTCGGCGAGAAATCGAAACGCTTGGATACAGTAAGAATTTCAATATAGTCGATAGTTCCGACCAGGAAGCGCTCGTCAAGAAAGCGATGCGTGAGCTCGAGATCGATCCAGACCAGGTGAAGCCGCGCGCTGTCCTTGATGCTATCTCGCGTGCTAAGAATGCTTTCAAGAGCGAGGAGCAGTTCATGCTCGAGGCCGGTAGCTATTTCGAAGAGATTATCGCCCGGGTTTACACGGCCTATCAGAAGGCGCTCCGTGCGGGGAACAGTCTCGATTTCGACGATCTCATTATGCTCACAGTCCGGCTTTTCCAGGAGCATCCAGAGGTACTTGCACGTTATCAGGATATTTTCCGTTATGTCATGGTCGACGAGTATCAGGACACCAATTATCCGCAGTATCTTTTGGTGACACTTCTCGCAGGCAAGCATAAGAACATCTTCGTTATCGGTGATGACTATCAGTCAATTTATGGTTGGCGTCAAGCGGATATCCGCAATATCCTCAATTTTGAGAAGGACTATCCGGAAGCAGCGGTCATTACGCTCGATCAGAATTATCGCTCGACGCAGATCATTCTTGATGCGGCGCATGGCGTTATCGAGCGCAACAAGAACCAGCGTCATAAGAAGCTTTGGACCGAAGGGAAGGGTGGTGACCTGATCGCACTCGTGCCGGCCGAAGACGAAGAGGCAGAAGCGCGTTTCGTGGCAGAGACGATTGCACGCGAGCAGAAAGAAGGAAAGAAGTTCAGCGACTTCGCTGTGCTCTATCGTACCAATGCACAGTCCCGCATGATCGAAGAAATGTTCCTTCGGCATTCGGTGGAGTATCGTATCGTGGGCGGACTCAAGTTTTATCAGCGCAAGGAAGTGAAGGATATGGTTGCGTATGTGAGGCTCCTCGAGAATCCTCGCGACATGCTCGCGCTTGAGCGGGTCATCAATGAACCCAAGCGAGGTTTGGGCGATGCGACGCTCGCCCGCTGGACCAGTTTCGCCCGTACGAATGACCTTGATTTCTTCGAGGCTGCGTATCGGATGACACCAGAAACGAGCGATCTCCGTGAAGGCAAGATCAAGGCGATTCGCGAGTTCTCAGATGTTTTTATCAAGCTTCGCCTCGAGATGGGCGAGTATCCTGATCTCAAGCTACCGGAGCTGCTTGATAAGATCGGTCGCGCGAGCGGCTATGTCAGTAGTCTCAATGACGGTACAGCGGAAGGCGAGGCGCGAGAGGAGAACGTGCGCGAGCTCCTCACCGTTGCCAAGAAGCATGACGACTTGCCGCTTGCCGAAGCGCTCCACCTGTTTCTCGAAGAAGTGGCACTTTCTTCCGATACCGATGAGATCAGCCGCAATACTGATGCAGTCCATGTGATGACACTCCACAGCGCCAAGGGTCTCGAGTTTCCGACGGTCTTCATCCTCGGCCTTGAAGAAGGTATCTTCCCACATTCGCGCGCGCAGCTTTCGCAGGCAGAGCTTGAGGAAGAGCGCCGACTCATGTATGTAGGACTGACTCGTGCCAAGGAGCACGTGTATCTCCTTCATACCGAGAGCCGCACTATCTTCGGTTCGACTCAAATCAATCCACCATCGCGCTTCATCGCGGAGATTCCGGCCGATCTGATTGAAGAGCGCGACCGCGTGAGCTCCGGTATGATGGGCAAGAAATATTTCCAGCGGTCATTCCAGCGCTATCCGTCTGCACCAAAAAAGAAGCTTGCTGCTCCGGTAGCAAAATCAGAAAGCGTCGCACCGGCAGGCGCGCCGCTTCAGCTTGGCGAGGTACGCCCAGGAGATATGGTGGAGCATCCGCAGTTCGGCTCGGGGCTCATCGTCTCGATCGCAGGCACGCTCGCGACCATCGCCTTCAAACGCGCAGGCGTGAAGAAGATGATGCTCGGCGTCGCTCCGCTTACGAAGGTATAAAATCAGAGAAGCAAAGAAAAAACGGGCGATAGAAGATTCTCTATCGCCCGTTGTGCTTGCCGGCTCATGCCTTTGCGGCACGGGCACTGATGTCAGCGAAGGACTGTTCGCGGACGAGCTCGCCGTTCTCGAAGACAGTCTCGAGCAGGTCTTCGCCCGGAGCGCTTTCGCGGACCGTGGCGAACCCCGAGGCGTCGCGGATGAGTTTCATCCGTCCGGCCTTGGAGCGCTTGCCCGGGTCGGTGACCGGATCCTTCATGGCATCCTGCCAGCCGCTCTCGTCTTCGGTTGCAGAGCACTTGAAGGCGAACTTGCAGGTATCGCGATCTACCTTCTGGAGTAGCCTGCCGCCGGAGCCGAAGGCAATGTTGTCAGCCGCCCAGCCAAGCTCTATGCCTTCTCCGACCGCAAACTGAAAATCATCGACGTGCTGTGATATGAGGAATAAAAAAAGAGGCGGTCATCCGGTCACTTCTTTTTTCTTTTTCTATGAAAGCTTTTAAGGATTTCTTTGAGGTGTTTGTGTGTGAAAAGATGATGTTTGGTGTTGTACTGTTGAGGTAATCCCGCTTTTTATAGAGGGTTTTTTTGTGATATTATAAACATTATAAGGCTTGACATATATAGTTATGGGAACTATCGAACAGGGACCTCAGGGTGGTCGTAGTTTTGATAAAATTGAACAGGGACCTCAGGGTGGTCGTGATTTGAATAAATATGAAGAGGTATTAGGTTTCAAGAGGACAGAGTTGGAAGGTCAGACCGTGCTTGATTTGGGTGCTGGGCCAGGTGGAAGATTCGCGAAGGAACTGTCGGCAGCCGGCGTGCATGCTCAAGTCGTGTCGCTCAGCCCCGATTATGCCAATGAGAAAAATCGGCAGCTTTTTGAGCGGACTTTGCCCGAAAAATTAAAGAGTCTTTTGCGACCCGTTAGTGAGCAACCGGGGAGGGCTGCTGTCGCAGCATGGGCGGAGTCACTTCCTTTTAAGAACGAGTCTTTTGAGAGGATCCTAGCTCTTTTTTCTGTTTCGGTGTGGTCCGAGGGCAATTATAAGCAGTGGTTACCAGAAATCATTCGCGTTCTCAAATCCGGAGGTGAAGCCCGGATAGGTCCTTTTCATCCCGCTGAATTCGATATGTATGATGGCGATCTTATGATTCAGCAACGAGAGCGGATGCATCAGTATATAGCAGCATTAGGATACGAGGTCGATTACATTCCCGGTTCCGAGGCGGGTCAAACGGTACTCGTGCTCCGAAAACAACGTAAGGATCTGGCATCGTCCCAGTCTTCCGCCGAAACTTCCCAGGAGTCTCTTCGGAGAATTATTGATCGGGTGAATATCGATGTGGAGAATCAGAGAAAACCACAACTCTCTGCTTCCGAATATTCGAGGGAGCAGTTCTCAATTCTGGAGAAAAGTTTCGATGGGTCTTTGCTTGAAGAGGGTCCATCAGTCGTCGGGGTCGTCAGATGTTGGAATAAGAAAGAGAAAGACTTGGCTGAATTCCTTGAGAGGATCGAGAGGTTTAAACAAGGGATACCCTCCCTAAAAGGCGTACTTCTTATTATCAATAAAGACGGAGAAAAGAGTGGGAGTGTTACCGAAGAAAGCCTGAAGGCTGCTTTGGATCAGAGGAGTGTCTCGATACCCGTAGTTCCGCTTCAGGTTGAAGGGTATTCTTGGACTGCTGGATTGAATGCTGGGGCGGCTGTGCTGAATGAGATGTGCCTGGAACGGTCGATCAGTCGGAAAGATTTGCGGGTGGCGAATTTTTCTTTCGATACAGATTTGGATGAGGAGGGGTTGAAACAGTGCAATGCCAACATCCAGGAGAATACATTGGTTGTCACTGCCCGGAAAACATCCGATGGTCGATCGCCTTTCATAGCCGGGCATGGTGGCGGGGAGCTCTGGGAGAGATTCACAACGATGTTGCGTTCACCGAAAGCTGCGAAATTGTCGGAGCTTGCTTATACGATGCGCAATACCTTCAATGTGATTTCGCTTCAAGATATCATTTCTATGGGTGGTTTCAACCCGCTGTGCAACGGAGATACCTTCTCTTCCAATCGTCCTGAGCCTTTCTTGCAGATGAGACGCTCCGAAGAAGTAGCGATCGCCGGGATGGAGGATATAGAATTTTTTATGCGGTTTATCTTCCGTGCGCTCAAAAAAGGTGACATAAGCGCATTGAAAGAATTGAGGACGGCCATGGATACCCCTGTGTTTTATCGGGATACGTCCTGGGAAGATTTGCATGAACTGAAGAAGATAGATAAAATCGGCAACGAGATGGTGGCCCTCTCGCTTATCCTCAGTGAGCTTTCCGGGAAGAAAGCTATGCCGACTCAGAATGCTGGAGAAACGAAGACAGTCGGGCTAGTGAAAGATTTCTATGTTCCACGGGTCATGCAGGATTTTGCTTTGCGCAAGGAAGACGAACAGCGTGGCTGAATTTTGCACGGGATTTTTTTTGATTTTGCACAAAAAGAAGTGACATGTCACTTCTTTTTTCTTTTTCCATGAAAGTTTTTATGGATTTCTTTCAGGCGTTCGTTGGTGATATGGGTGTAGACTTGTGTGGTAGTGATAGAGGAATGGCCGAGCATAGACTGGACGCTGCGGATGTCGGCGCCGTTGACCAGAAGATCGGTCGCGAAGGAGTGGCGGAGCGTGTGCGGATGGACGTCTTTCACGATGCCGGCTTTTTTGGCGTAGTGCTTGACGATGCGTTGGATGCTGCGAGGAGTAAGTCTCAGCGTGTCACGAGTTGAATTTTTCCGATTAGTGAGACCTTTTTTCCCATGTGAAACGAAGAGTGCCGGGTCGATGTCGGTCCGTTTAGCGAGATACGTTTCGAGAGCTTTCTTCGCTGTGGGTGATATGAAAACGATGCGGAGTTTCGATCCTTTGCCTCGAACGCTGAATTCTTCTTTATCGAGATTGACATGGTTCCTATCAAGACCGATAAGCTCTGAAACACGCAGACCGGAAGAGAAGAGCAGCTCGAGGATAGCGCGATCACGGAGAGTCTTTAGGGCAGAACCTTCAGTCGCAGACAGAAGCCGTTCGATCTCATCGTATTCTAAGAAGTCTACCTGCCGATCCGGTATGCGTCCGATTTCGATCTTTTCGGCTGCGAACGCTTTGACATCCTGTTTTGCGAGATATTTGAGGAATGTGCGCAGGACAACGGCATGATAGGCTTGGCTGTTTTTCTTGAGCGTTGTACCGAAACGAGTCATTTTCCTGTTGAGATAAATACGGTATTCACGCACTTTTTCAGCATTGATGTCTTCGGTATGGCGGATGTTTCCCCAAGCAAAAAAAGCGTTCAAGGTATGGCCATAGCTTTCGAGCGTGCGAGGAGAACGATTCATCTCGATTTCCATATGCTCGAGNAAGCGTTTTGCCAGCATNCCGATTTCAGTAGCCGGATTTTCGAAGAAGCGTTTCATAAGTTGCTTCATAAGACGACATTGGAAGTATACCATACCGTTTCTGGGATTTTGAATGATGATTCGGTTTGAAGATCATGATTTTCGGTGGATCTTTTTGTAGAAATATGCTTTTAATAAGCCAAAATAAGAGATTTATAACTATTTTTTCATTGACGGGCGACTGTTTCCGGGCTACACTGGTTTGGTAAAAATTAGGGCAAACTCCCATAGGCATCCTGAGACCGATAGTGCGGTAGGATTTCTTCAGAGTTTTGCTGATTGAAAGGCGAGAGTCTTATCAGTACTCAACCCTCCATCTTTTCCAGAATTATGCGGCGGCATAGGTCGATAGCATCCGACCAAACCCCCGCGTCTTTTGAGAAGACCTGTTGGTCGGATCGTTTTCGGCGGTTCCATACTCGCGTTCACCATGTCCAGTCGAAGGTTCTCCACTTTATCAAGGAGATTTCAGGATATAGAGTCGTCCGTGTTTTCCGGAATTATTCCGCTTTTTCCATAGTGGCATCGAGCGCCCTTCTGGTATCGGCGAGCAATTTCGCGCACGATAAGGATCCGGACAGTATGCTTTTCGGCTATGTCCATAGCGATTCTTCACAGGCGGAAGGTGTTACGAAGCGCCGTTTGGCTGCCCAAGTGAGCAAGAAAGAGAATCTTGCATTGGTTCCGCTCGCTAATGCTCCCAGTGCTGTCGATCCGGACCAGAAAGACGATGCGACACTGTATGATTTGCAAGGTGGAAATGTCCAGGATTCCATAATCCTCTCATCTCAAGCTGGCGCGCCGTCCATGTCTAAGGATCCCGAAGAGGATGGTGGTGTAAAAATCTACACTGTTGCATCGGGCGATACCATCAGCGGTATAGCCGCCAAGTTTGGTATTACGGTTAATACGATCCTCTGGGCGAATGATTTCGATAATGTCGATGAAATCAAACCTGGTGATCAGATATTCATTCTTCCTGTCGCGGGTCTTTCTTACGTTGTGCAATCGGGAGACACTATCGACACCATCGCTACGAAATATAAAGCTGAAAAAGACAAGATCATCGCTTTCAATAGTTTGCCAGCCAATGGTGAACTTCACGTTGGTGATTCCATTATTATTCCTGATGGAAAAAAAGACATGCCGGCTCAGACAAGCGCCTCCCAGTCCGGCTTAGAGCGTCGGCAGTACGCATCTTCGACAGGTGGCGCTGCGACTGATATTTCCGGTTATCGGACATTATCTGGCAATCCGAGTTCCGGTCATCGGTTCCCATATGGCTGGTGTACATGGTATGTAGCGCAGAAACGATATGTGCCGTGGGGAGGGAATGCTGGAACTTGGCTGTATAATGCCAAGGCTCTTGGATACAAAACTGGTCGTAAGCCGGCTGTCGGGGCTATTATGGTAACGACAGAAAATCGTTATTATGGGCATGTCGCGCTCGTTGAGAGGGTTGATGGTGACACGATTACGGTCAGTGAAATGAATTATGTAAAATGGGGCAAGGTGGATCGTCGGACTCTTTCGGCTTCCAGCCGCGCTGTGAAAGGATTCATTTATTAGTCTTGTCGTATCAACGCATCGGACTTTACAGATGCTGATGAGCGTGCTATACCCGGTGAGGAAGTGAATGACTTCCGGTGGTATCTTTTTTTGTCCAGCTCTTTTATTATTTATGGAGATTCGTCATGGGGAAAGCTCTGGTTGTTTTTGGCGCCGTGGTCGTGTTCGCTTTGGGCGCTTTCGGCGTTTACAAGGGTTTGGTGGCCGATAGTGTGTCGGCAACTGTTTCCACCCCGGCTGCTTCTGTGCCAGCCAACTAATAACGAGGAGACTTTTTTGTACGCCCAACCGATCATGTAACGGTTGGGTTTTTTCTTTTTTAAAGCCATTTTTCTGGAAATTACTTGACTAAATATTAAGTCTATGCTATACTCGCAATAGAAGTTGATACTTTTACAATCTTTTTCCCAAGGAGGGAATCATGAAAACACCGGAAGAGAAGGAACGCGCCAAGGCTGCGAATGCCAAGGCAGCAAAGGTTATCGTCCTGATTCTCCTGGTCCTGGCCGTTGTCATCACCGGGGTCAGGATGTT